>LFCJ01000680.1_pt1 | contig 22061 bp, 22 predicted proteins | sample 643141 | NCBI WGS metagenome assembly LFCJ01 (sample SAMN03766243, study PRJNA286221) | soda lake metagenome | biome: soda lake; feature: Kulunda steppe; material: water; isolation source: sample B1-Br-g2 brine of Lake Bitter-1 | place: Russia: Kulunda steppe | collected 2010-07
CCGAGATACCGCATGTCCTCGAAGTCCATGACGTCGTTGATGCCGGCGAGTTCGATCCGTGGGTTGTCAAAAATCGCACGGAGCGTGTTTCGGCCGATTCGACCGAATCCGTTGAGTCCGACACGGACGACGTCGTCTTCGTCAACTTCTTTTCCTGCATCCAGATAGGATTTACTCATAGCTGAAAGAGTGAACTACAGCCACTTAAAACAGTCTGAATTCACCCGGCAGTGAAAATTCGGTACAGAAGGCGAAAACCGAACAGAGACACGCTGTTGTCGGTCTGAGAGCCGACACCGATTTGGCTGGACAGAAACCTTTTGAGCCGTCCTCACATAGCGTTGCTTATGAGACGAGACGACCGCGAAGACCCATTCGGCGATATCTTCAACGAGATCGAGCGCATGATGCAGGGTATGACTGGCGGGCTGGACGATGCGGGCTTTGGCTCCGAGACACATATTGACGTCTACGAAGAAGACGACCTCGTCCGCCTCGTCGCCGATCTACCGGCCATTAGTAAAGACCAACTCAGCCTCCAGTGTGACGGCAAAACGCTCACTATCAGCGCGGCCAGCGACCGTCGGGAGTACGACGAGCGCGTCCGCCTGCCGGTGAGCGTCGACGAACATTCGGCCGAAGCAACGTTCAACAACGGCGTGCTGAACGTCACCTTCGAGCGCGCCGACGATACGGCCGCCATCGACGTCGAGTAACCCGACACGCATCGGTCGAAGCGTCGTTTCTGTTTGCAGATCGGTTCCACAATCGTTCCTACTCGACAACTACTCGGCCAATGGCTGTTTGTCCGCTGTCGTCGACTAGCTGGTAGATGTCCTCTTCGACAGCCAACAGCCGCACTGCGCTGGTTGGTGGCGGCGTGTTCGGAATCGGCCTGGCAGCTATACTCGATGTGTTGGTTTTTCATCTGATCTTCCAGACACACCACCTGCTTTCGAACTGGTTCGATCCACACACCCACGCAGGACTCCAGCAGAACATCTACTACGATGGACTGTTCGCGCTGGCCATGCTCGGGGTACTGCTCGTCGGGGGAGGGCTGATCTGGCGAGCCGTAAACGGTCGACCACAACCCATCTCAACGCTCGCACTCTGCGGTAGCATTCTCGTCGGCATGGGCCTTTTCAACACCCTCGACGGCGTTGTTAGCCACTACCTACTCGACATCCATGACGTCGTCCACGGCACGACGCTCTGGAACCCGCCGTGGATTCTGGTCAGTGTCGTGCTGTTTCTGCTCGGTGCCGCACTGCTTCATCGCGGTCGACGACAGCACCGCGATTGAGGCCGTGCCGATCAAATGGATATAAAACGTAGGTGTCGACTACTCGTTCGGGCCGTCACCGACCGCGCTTTCGCCCACCGCTGGATGACCCTCGATCAGTTCCTGGCCACCCATGTAGGGTCGCAGTACCTCTGGGACGGTCACCGTACCGTCGTCGTTCTGGTAGTATTCGAGAATCGCGACGACGACCCGCGGCACTGCAACCCCCGAGCCGTTGAGCGTGTGGAGATACTCGGCCGATTCGTGCTGTTCGGGCCGATACTGAATACCGGCGCGTCGAGCCTGAAACGCACGGAAGTTCGAGACTGACGAGACCTCGAGCCAGCGGCCACCCTCCTCAGGGCCGTCTTCCATATCGTCACCCGGTGCCCACACTTCGATATCGTACTTTTTGGCCTGTGTAAAGCCGAGATCACCGGTACACATCTCCAAGATGCGGTATGGGAGTTCCAACTGCTCGAGGACTGATTCGGCCTCGCCGAGGAGGCCCTCGAAGCGTTCGTCGCTTTCGGCTGGCCGGACGAAGTTGACCAACTCGACTTTGTTGAACTGATGAACCCTGACGATTCCGCGCGTTTCAGTGCCGTGTTCGCCCGCCTCCTGGCGGAAGTTCGGCGAGTAGGCCTGGTATTTAAGCGGCAGATCGTCATCCAGCAGGATCTCGTCGCGATGGAGGTTCGTTACCGGCACTTCGGCGGTCGGCAACAGCCACAGATCGTCGTCGTCGTACGGCTCGGTGTTGTCGCCTTCTATCCGATAGGCGTCTTCGGTGAACTTCGGGAACTGGCCGGTGCCACGCATTGACGCCGAGTTGACCGGAATCGGCGGGAACACGTCGTGGTATCCCTGCTCGCGGTGGACATCAAGCATGAACTGAATCAGGGCGCCTTCGAGTCGCGCGCCGTCGCCTTTCAGGAAATAAAAACCGCCCCCAGAGACTTTCGCACCGCGTTCGAAATCGAGAATCTCGAGGTCTTCGCCCAGATCGTAGTGTGGAATCACCTCCTCTGGAAGCACACGCAGGTTGTCGAACCCTTCGCGTCGCCGCTCGACGTTCTCGTCTTCGTCTTCGCCGACCGGAACCGACTCGTCGGGCAACTGTGGTAGTCTCAACAGCGCCGCCTCGAGGTCGGCCTCGAGTTCGTCGGCCCGGCGTTCGATCTCCTGTAGTTCCGTTTTGAGCTCGGTCGAGCGCTCGATAGCTGCTTGGGCGGCCTCCTCGTCGCCTTCCTGTTTCAGGCGGCCGATTGTGCTCGATACTTCGTTTCGCTCATGTCGGAGCTCGTCGCCGGCTTTTTTGAGTGATCGCCACTCGTCGTCGATCTCGAGAATGGTCTCAAGATCGACTTCCACACCCTTGTTGTCCAGCGCTTCCCGGACGGCATCGGGATTCTCGCGGACGAACTGTCTACTCAGCATGCGTTGAGGGTTCCGTCGGCGGTGGGAAAACCGTATCGGGTCAGTGTTGAACTACTTTCGAACGTTTCGCCCTTGGACATCGCCGAACTGCTCGCTGTCGGCACTGCGGTCGTCGCTGTCGGCTGGCGTTCGCTCATAGACCACCTCACCACGAACCATCGTGAGTTCGGGAAAGACCCCGAGTCGCCCCTCGAACGGCGTCCATTCGCATTGTGTGTGTGTGTCTGCTCCGCGGATCTCGCGAGTCTTCTGGGGATCAAAGAGCGTGAGATCGGCGTCGTATCCGGCCTCGAGACGACCCTTCGAGTCAAGACCGAAAATCCGGGCGGGATTCTCACAGACCAGTTGTTGGACTCGTTCGTATCCAATCTCGCCCTGTCTGGCAGATTCCAACAACAGCGGTACCATGGTTTCGACACCCGGCACACCGCTAGGAGCCTCCCAGAGTCCCTGTTGTTTTTCCTCGTGTGTGTGGGGTGCGTGGTCAGTGGCGATGATATCGACGGTCCCATCAACGACACGCTCGAAGACCTCCTTACGACGCTTTTCGCTACGCAGCGGCGGGTTCATCCGGCCGTAGGTACCCAACACCTCGAGATCATCCCGCGAGAGATACAGATGGTGTGGACAGACTTCGATGGTCGCTCCGCCGGCGACGGCGGCGTCAATTCCTTCAGGCGTTGAGGTGTGGGCAATATGGATCGACGCCCCAGTCTGTTGGCCGACGTTAGTTGCCTGTTCGATCATGGCGGCCTCGGCCTCGGCCGTACGATAGCCACTCCAGAGGTCGGCGTTCGCCTCCCGTCCGACTCCACCGGCATCGGCCTCGCGTCTCGATGCATCGAACAGCGTCTCGTCTTCAGCATGGACGGTCACAGTAAGGCCAGCAGCAGCCGCCCGTCTGGTTGCCTTTGCAAACAAATCGGTGGCAATACCCATCTCACCCGTTGAGTCGGCCAAAAAGACCTCGCCGAGCGCGCACAGTGGTTGTTCGAACAGCGAGTCGGGATCCCACTCGCCTGTGACACCACCGTTGATTCCGTAGTCGACAACCGCTTTCTCGGCGAGTTCAGCCTTTGTCTCGAAGTTCGCGCCTGTGGTTGTCGGTGGATCGGTGTTCGGCATGTCGACGACCGTTGTCACTCCGCCGGCAGCCGCGCTTTTGGTGGCTGTCTTCCAGGTTTCTTTGTGAGAGTACCCCGGCTCACGAAAGTGAACGTGGGCGTCGATCGCACCCGGTAACAGCAGTTTCCCGTCTGCATCAATCACCTGTTGGCCGTCCGCAGACTCGAGGTCGGCCTCGACCGCCTCGATCTGCTCGCCCGAAATCCGAACGTCAACCGTGCGGTCATCAACAAGCTTGGCGTTGGTAATCAGCATACTCCTCTGTGAGAAGAGCGTGGTCGTAAGTGTCGTGGATTCGGCTACGGTCAGTGGCGCAGCCTACCGGTTGGGTGTTCGGCCTACTGGCTCTCGATTGCCAACAGTACGGACAGTCTTGTGCCGTCCCTCGACAAACCCAGTTTCGACCGCTCGAGCGACAACTGTTGGGTCGTTCGGGCCGCCAGCAGCCGCAACGCTGGCAACGGTTGTGGGATCGAACCCAACGCCGAGAGACTGATAGACTGGTTCTAACACCGCTTGGAGTGCACCGACATCCTGCTGGCTCACCGTGAGACAGGCCGCAACAAGGGCGGCTCCCGACTGGACGCGTTGGGCGATGCCGGCGATTTTTCCGATTGGCTCGCCTGCGGGACTGCAACTACTGACTGAGTGACTTCCCGGACAGTAGGCGTTGGCTGGCTCGCCTCGAGTTACGTCGGCTCCAAGCCCAGCTAACACCTCGAGCAGCGTCTGGCTGGTTGTGTTGTAGCGCTCACACATTCCTTGTCGAATATCATCTACTGGAACGGTATGGACAACCGCTAGCGTCTGGCCGGTGTAGGCGACTGCACGACCGCCAACCCGGCGTTCTGTGGGCCGATAGCCGTGTTCGTTGGCCGCTGTTCGAGCAGCACTGTAGCCTGACTCGCGGCTGTCGCGGCGGCCAAAGGCAACCTGTCGGTGTGGTTGCCAGACGCGCACGGCGGCAACACCAGTATTAGCCGTCTGCTCGAGGAGCCCAGCAGTAACTGCGCGGTCTTCGGGTGGACTCTCAGCACGACCACGGACGACCTGAACCATGCTACAGAATCAGTCCAGACGACAAAGGCGTTTCCGCTTGGTGTGTGTTTAACCAGTCGCTCGATAACAGGCTCATATGGACCGACGCATTTCCGACCATGCCGAGATTCTTGTCGACTGGAGTGCTCGCGTCGAACGCGGTGATAACGTCGTACTGAGCGTCGCCGACGGAGCCCACGACCTCGCGGTCGCGGTCGCCGAAGCCCTCGGTGAACGCGGGGCGAACGTGGTTGCGACCTACGACTCAGCGGAACTCTCGCGGGCGTATCTCCGCGGGCATGACGACGACTTCGAGGAGAATCCGGCCCACGAGTTGGCACTGCTCGAGAACGCTGATGTGTATCTCCGGCTTGGTGGCGGACGAAACACCGCCGCAAGCGTAGACGTCCCCAGTGACCGTCGGCAGGCCTACCGCCGAAGCCGAACCGCACTTCGAGAGGCTCGTATGGACACCGACTGGGTCTCAACAGTTCATCCCACCCGGTCGCTGGCCCAGCAGGCCGGCATGTCAATCGAGGCCTACCGCAAGTTCGTCTACACTGCTGTTTTGCGGGACTGGGAGTCGTTGGCCGACCAGATGGCCACGCTCAAAACAATCTTCGATGAGGGAAGCGAAGTCCACATCGAAAAAGACGACACGGATCTGTGGCTCGATATCACAGACCGGACGGCGGTCAACAGCGCGGCGTCAGTCGACTACGACTCACATAACCTGCCTTCCGGTGAGGTCTTTACGGCCCCTGCAGACGCCGAAGGAACCGTGCTGTTCGATATGCCAATGACCGTCGACGGAATGCGACTTCGAGACGTGCAGCTCTCGTTCGAAAACGGCGAGGTAGTTGATTTCGCAGCCACACAGGGCGAGAGCGTTATTCGAGCAATTCTCGAGACTGATGCGGGAGCCAAACGACTCGGCGAACTCGGCGTTGGAATGAACCGCGGTATCGACCGCATAACTGACAACATCCTGTTCGACGAAAAGATGGGCGAGACCATCCATCTCGCAGTGGGCCGTGCGTACGATGCCTGTCTGCCTAACGGCGAGATGGGCAACCACTCAGCGGTGCATACCGACCTGATTACGGATATGAGCACTGAATCAGTGCTCTCTGTCGACGGCGAGATCATCCAGCGAAACGGCACGTTCCGGTGGGAGCCTGGTTTTGAAACCTAACGCTCTGCGAACGGAGTCTCTCGTCGCTTACCGTTCGTCAAGCGGGACGTACTCGACGTCTTCGGGGCCGGTGTAGTGGGCTCGAGGCCGGATCAGCCGGTTGTCCTCCCACTGTTCGAGCACGTGAGCCAGCCAGCCGCCAACGCGCGAGATAGCAAAAATCGGTGTATAGAGGTCGATTGGGATTCCCATCTGGTAGTACGTTGAGGCCGAATAGAAATCGACGTTCGGCGCGAGGCCTTTTTCGGCTTTGATGTACTCTTCGATGGCGAGCGACATCTCGTACCATTTCGTATCGCCGGCAGCCTCGCCGAGGGCTTCGCTGTGCTCGCCGAGAATGTTGGCGCGAGGGTCTTTGACGTTGTACACACGGTGGCCGAAGCCAGCGACACGTTCGCCGCGCTCGAGGGCATCAACAACCCACTCGACGGGATCCATCTCGGAGTCGTCGATCTCTTTGAGCATCTTCATGACGTTAGCGTTCGCCCCGCCGTGGAGACTGCCCGAAAGCGTCCCGATAGCAGAGGTAACCGCACTGTGAAGATCTGCGAGCGTAGAGGCGGTGACCATCGCCGAAAACGTCGAAGCGTTAAGTCCGTGGTCTGCGTGGAGAACGAGCGCCATATCGAACGTCTCGGCCAGTACGTCGTCTGGTTCCTCGCCGTTGAGCATATACAGAAAGTTGGCGGCGTGACTCAAATCTTCGCGTGGGGCAATTGGCTCATTGCCGTTGCGAATCTGGTTGTATGCAGCCAGCGCAGTCGGCATTTTGGCCGTGATCCGGCGGCTTTTGCGGTTGTTGGCTTCTTCGTCGGTCACCTCGGCGTCGGCCTCGGGATCGTAGGCTGCCAGCGCGGAGGTAATCGTCCGGAGTGCGGCCATTGGCTCTTGGTCGGCTTCGGCGAGGTCTCGAACGATTTTCAACACACCCTCATCAAGCGAGCGTGCAGCAGCCATCTGTTCGGAAAAGACCTTGAGTTGGCGGCTATTCGGTAGCTCGCCGTGCCACAGCAGATACAACGTCTCCTCATAGCTCGCTTGCCGGGCGAGTTCATCGATGGTATAGCCGCGGTAGATCAGTCGTCCGGCCTCACCATCGATATCACTTAGCTCGGACTCGGTGACGACCACACCCTCGAGTCCACGCTTCAACTCAGTAGACATGCTCCTACGTTCCGCATTGTCTCAAAAAAGCGTTATCGTTTAGGAACTAACCGGTGGGTTCCAACGTTGCTGGAGTTCTGGAATTCAAAACTGTACGTCTTGGAGGCGGCTGTGACGGCCAACCATCTACTGGCCGAATGCCTAGCGTACGTCGCTCAGGCGGTTGCGACAGTTATCTGTTGTTTGCGGTCGATAGCGTCTTCGAGTTCTTCGGCAATGGCTGATCCTCGAGAGATCTGAATGTCACCACCCCGGCCGACTGTTGCAGTAAACAGATACTCGCCGTTGGCCTGAACCTCAACGGTTTCGCCGACGTGTTCGTCAAGTCGGATGACGACGTGGCGGGCGGTGATCTCGGGTTGGACGACCTCGCCGGCCGGTTGGATCGTCTCCTGACTACTGGCTGGGCCGCCGGATCGCTCCTCGTGCGTCCGAACGTCGATGTCAATTCCCAGTCTGTCTTCGATATCGCTAATCCGGCCGCCGCCTTTGCCGATCACATACGAGATGTCTCGTTCTTCGACATAGACCACCGCGTCGTTCTGGCCTGTGAGATCAACGTGTACGTGCCCGCGGGCGACCGAACGGATCTCGCGTTCGATCTCCTGTTTGGCAATTCGATCGACGCCGGTATCTCGGCTCTCGCTGTCTCCCAGCGGCACCGTGACGACCTGGCGGTTGAACGTGTAGATTTCGTAGGCCGGCGTGGCTGTCTCGAAATCAGAAATCTGGATGACCGGGCGGGCAAGATCCTCTGCGGTGAGTCCTTCGGGTACTTTGACCTCTGTGGTCACATCGTAGACCGTGTGGACTTTGCCGGCCTCGATGTAGACGACGGTGTCGACGACCTGGGGGATCATCCCCAACTCGACACGGCCGACGAGCCGCTGGAGGGCGTCAATCGCCCGCGTCGCGTGGACAACTCCAACCATACCGACGCCCGCGAGCCGCATATCTGCAAAGACACTGAAGTCCTCGGTTTTTCTGACCTCGTCGTAGATCGTATAGTCAGGCCGTACGAGCAGCAAGGAATCGGCAGTTTTGGCCATATCTCCCGACAGGGCGGTATATTGGGTAATCTCGGGGCCGACCTGCAGATCCCGGGGTTTCTCCATTGTTTTGACCGCGAAATCGTTGTCGTTGAGGAACTCGGCGACCGCCTGGGCGAACGTTGACTTTCCGGCACCTGGCGCACCTGAAATAAGGACGCCACGCTGCTGTTCGAGCAGTCGCTGGCGGAGATCGTCAGCGAACTCGTAGTCCTCGAGAGTGGTTTTGGCAATCGGGCGGACGGCTGTGATCTCGATACCGTCAGCAAACGGCGGCCGAGCCACTGCGATCCGGTAATCGCGGTACTGGACAATAGTCATCCCTGGTTCGGAGAGTTCGACAAAGCCTTCTCGACTGGTTCGAGCGAGCGCTTCGATCTCGTCGGCCCACTCGTCCATCTGCTCGTCGCTCGTGACGGTCTCGTCGATGGTTTTGTAGCTCATTCCCTCGAGTGCGCCACGTTTGGCCTTCGGGCGCGTGTCGGTTTTGAGATGGACGCTCATCGTTTCGTCGTCAAAAAACGAGGCGATAGGAAGGTCTTCGTGGCTTTCGACCTCGGGTTCGACGTACTCAACTGCGAGTCCTTTGGCTTTAGCGACCTCCGATTGGACGACATCGCTCGACAGCAAGGTTGCGTCGTGATCCTCGGCGACATCGCGGATGATCGCATCAACGTCGCCTTCGCTGGCTCCGGCCTGCTCGCTGCCGCTGGCGCGTCGGCCGACATACTGCAGTTCGATCTCGCCGTCCTCGGCGAAATTGGTGAGCGCCTGGAGTTCCTCGAGACCATTCCAGCCACTGTCGTAGCCCGCATTTGCCTGCGATTCGAGTTCACCGACGACAGCCTCCGGAACCAACACGGTGGCCTCTTTGTAACTGCCGTCAGCAATCCGCTCGGACACACGACCATCGATGACCGCGCTCGTGTCCGGCACTATGTTCATACGCTGGATAGTCGGCTTGCAGGGATAAGGATGATGCGATACTGTCAGTGTAGCCGCTCAGGAATCAATCCGTGGATCGACGACGTTCTGTCGGCCGTCGTCAGTAACGGTTCGAAACGCCGCGGTGTCCGGTGATTTGATCGTATACGCCAACAGGCTCGAGAACCCACTGGCTGCCGGATGAAGGCCGAGCCCACTGCCCGCACCAACCAGTCCCGGCGGCTCGGCCTCGAGTTGGTCGGCCCACCACTCGCGGTCGAAAAACAGCGTAGCGATCTCCATATGTTTCGCATCGTGAGTAAACAACACCGCCCCCTCGGCCAACAACGGCCACAGCGCGCTGGTTGCGGTCTCAGCCGACGACCGCAGACCGACATCGAGAAACGCCAGCACTACCGGCTTGTCGAACGTATCCATCGTTTCCTCAAAGTAGCCGACTTCGAACTCACAGGCCGACAGCGCGCCGTAGCGGTCGATATTCTGTTTGACTTCCGACAGCGAGCCATCCCAGGCATCGCCGTCGTAGGTGTGGATCTGTCTCGAGGCAAGCAGCAGGTGCTCGCGGTCTGTCTCGTCGGGTTCGGGCATCCCCTCGAAGGAATCAAACACCACCAGCTGCCGGCCACAGTGAGCGGCGACTAACGACAGGTTCGCCGTGCTGCCGCCTTTGTACGCGCCGCACTCGACGAGTACACCATCGCGGTCGGCTGGCACCCGAAGAGCTTCAGTTGCAATAATCAGGTGCTCGATGAACGACGAGCCAGTTGGAATCACGAGATTGTTCCGGGCCATACGCCCGACAAGCAGGAGTTTCTGTGGCACGGTTAGCCCGTAGTCTGCTCCCGTCTGTGGATGCAAATACTCGCCGAGCATAATTGGCAACGACAGCGCAAGTATCACCAGCCGGTAGGCTTTCCCCACAGCATCAAGCAGTCGGCGACCGCGTTCGTTCATACGATGTCCCGCGAGTGTGGTCGCTTTGTAATGGTGTGATAACCGTGTTCTTGGAGTGTCTGTCAGCACTGCTGGTTGCTGTAAGCACAGCATACCCCGAGCCATTCACGGCTGTCTCGGCCAGATGGTTGCTAGTTTGGACTCGAGATGGCTCCCTTTTGTTCGTCTCTTTCCGCAGGCGTTTTTTTCAGTTCGTCTCTTTCCGCAGGCGTTTTTTTCAGTTCGTCTCTTTCCGCAGGCGTTTTCTGTTAGCTCGTATCCTGCTCGGCAAACGTCACACACCAGTTGTCGCCGTCATCAATTGCCTGGCCATTGAGCCGCCAGGCGGCTTCGTCCTCCGGGTCGTCGTTCGGGCGCGTGACGAGCATCGAATCATACGTTGTAAGCCGTGACAACGGTGGCAAATCGTCCCGCAGAAAGCCGAACGTCGCAGCGACGTCGTGGGGGATCGCTCCGTCGCTGATCGCAAACAGATCCGTCTCCGGTGTGCTCGAGATAACGCTGTCGAGTCCCGCCCAGAGTGCCTCTCGCCACCGCTGGCGACCACAGAGTGGGGCGACATCGACTACTTGGGTGAGTCGAAGGCCGTCGTCGGTACGGCGGCTTCGGGCGACGAGCGCGGCCAGTGGTTCTTCTCGAGTCGCACTCTCGACGATGTGTGTCTGTCGATCCCAGAGCGGACTCCCCAGCCGCCAGCGCAAAAACGCCGCGGTTCGGTCGGCATGGATCGCCGTTGGCCGGCATCGGCGGTGCAGCCGTACCAACTGGTCGATCGCCGGCCCGTCGGTGATACGCACACTGAGACCCGTTGGCTTTGTTGACAGTCGGCGTCGGCCGGCGTAGTAACCAGAAAGTACGGTCTCGAGTGCGCCTGCTGCTTGCTGTATACTGCTTTTGGTAGCCACTGCAGCCGGTGATTCGACCCGATAGTAGGTCACTGCTGGCTTCGTCTCTCGCCAGCCCAACTTGAGATATCCTGGCCTGGCATGCTGGTTGGGGAAATTAAAGAATAGCTCCGGGCCGTGGTCTCGATATACAGAGAGGGCCTGATCGGTCATCCGACTAAACACACCGGCTCGTCGGTGGGCAGGATCAACCATCGTATCGGCCGGCTGGTAGGCCACCACCGACTGCTCGCCAACCCGGAGGCTGAACGCGAGAAACGGCCGTGCGCCGACGATTTCGTCGTCGAACTCGGCGACGATGATGGGGATATGATCCACATACGGGTTGTCGGTATACTTCCAGTCAAACCACGCAGAGTTCCGGGTTCGGTCCCAGACTCGGCTGTCAAGCCGGAGAAACCCTGGGCGGTCTTGTGGCTCGTAGGGTCTGATCGTATACTGCCCGGCGGCCGTCGCTTCTTTTGGGCTGTTGGTCGACGACACAAATTGGTTGACGGCCGGAACGTGGTTTGTTATAACCGCTGTTCCGGTGCGTAAGCTGTGTAATCTTTGCTGTGGGAGTCGACTTATCACGGAGGCTGGGTCGGTGTTCGAGTTTTGTTGTTCGTCCATACGGACTGTTCGAGGAGCCAACCGAACCGGCTGGGACTTTAGGCCGCTGGGCTCTATCGGTCGGTATGACTGACGCCGACGTTCGGACGCTGACCAAACGGCTGGTTTCGACGCCGAGCCACGCCGATGAAACGGCTGCCGGCGAGCTACTCGAACAGTGGCTGGCTGCCGAAACCGACGCCGAGATACAACACGACGAAAGAGGGGTGATCGCTCGCCGTTCGCCAGCCCACGGGCCGACCGATGTCTCGCTCGCACTCGTCGGCCACCACGATGTGGTACCACCGGCCGACGAGCAGACTGACGCCGACGGAAAGTACATTCTCACCGAGCGCGCGGGTCGGCTGTACGGTCGTGGAACGGCAGATATGAAGGGCTCGCTGGCCGCGGCGATGGTCGCCTTTCGGGATGCTGATCCTGCTGTCGAACTCGTCTTTGCGAGCTTCGTCGGTGAAGAACAGGGCGGCATCGGTGCACAAGCGGCTATTGATGATGGGTTCGCACCCACGTGGGCGGTTGTTACCGAAGGCTCGAGCGGCTACTCCGCACCAGGTGTCACTGATGTCGCAGTCGCCCACAAGGGCCGACGCGGCAGTACACTCGAGGCCACCGGCACCGCCGGCCACGCCAGCCGACCCGACGACGCCGACAACGCGATCTATCGCGCCAGCGATGCGATTGGGACTGTTCGCTCGCTCGAGACACCTGAGACGACCGTCCTGGGGGCCGAACTGACCGGCAGTCTCGCAGTTACCGAAATCAACGGCGGTTCGGCCTGGAACGTCATTCCTGAGCGTTGTTCGGTCACCATAGACGAACGCACCGTTCCCGACGAACGCGCTTCGCTGGAAGCGGCCGAACGGATCGAGGGCGTCGAATGGATCGTCGAACAAGACCTGCCACCGATGGCCTGTAGTGATCCTGCTTTCGCCGACCATGTCCTCGAGTCGGCTCGAGCCGTCCAGTCGGCCGCTGCACAACAGGTTGCCAAACCACATGCAACCGACGCGGGCTGGCTCGCCGAGGCCGGCACTGCGTGTGTGGTCTGTGGGGCGGCCGAACCGGGCGAGGCTCATACCGCAACCGAGAGCGTTTCCCTGGAGATTCTCGAGCGCTGTTATGACATCTACCTGCGGGTCGCCAACACACTCGAGCCGAACTAACCGCCGCAGCCAGCAGTGAACGAACCGCCGCAGCCAGCAGTGCGTTGATACGTCCGCGGGCCGATGTACCGGTATGTCAACTGAACCCGAGTCTGTTGCCGAACCGGACGCCTATAGGCAGTTAGTGGGCGAACTCGAGCGGATCAACGCCGTCCAGAGTGCAACCGATGTGTTGTCGTGGGATCAACAGGTGATGATGCCCGAAGGCGGCACGCCCGCCCGCTCGAAACAGCTTTCGACGCTGTCGTCGCTGTCGCATGAACTGCTCGTTGAAGGTTCCGTCGGTGAACTGTTGGACGATCTCGAGGACACCGATCTCAGTGGCGACCAGCAGGCGGTCGTCCGTGAGGTGCGTCGACAGTACGTTCGGGCCGAACGCGTCCCGCGCGATCTGGTCGAACAGATCTCAGAGGCGACTTCCGAAGCACTCGGCGCGTGGGAGTCTGCCCGCGAGAACGACGACTTTGCGGAGTTCGCGCCGCATCTCGAGCACTTAGTCGGGCTCAAACGCCAGTATGCCGAATATATCGACCCCGAAGCCGACCCGTATGCTGTGTTGTTCGCCGACTATGAACCCTGTTTGCCGCTCTCGCAGGCCGAATCCATTCTCGAGGAACTCCGTGAGACACTGGTTCCACTTATTGCGGATATTCGCACTGCAGATGCAGAGCTTGCAACCGACGCTTTCGATGGAACGTACGACACAGACACCCAAGAGGCGCTCTCTCGAGAGGTACTCGAGTTGTTGGACTACGATTTCGACCGCGGCCGACTCGATGTCTCGACACACCCGTTTACCTCTGGCAACCAGTTCGACTGTCGGGTGACCACGCGGTTCGACAAAACCGATCCGATTGGCGCGCTCACCTCTACAATCCACGAGTTCGGTCACGCCTACTATACGCTGGGATTGCCCGACGACGCCTTTGGGACGCCGCTGGGCGACCATCGCAATCTCTCGGTACACGAATCCCAATCGCGGCTCTGGGAGAACCATATCGGTCGCTCGAAGGCCTTCTGGGAGCTGTTGTTGCCTACGTTCACAGATGCGTTTCCGCAAGCCGACCTGTCGGCCCGTGAGGCCTACGAGGCGACCAATCAGGTCTACGATGAGAACTTCATTCGCGTCGAGGCTGACGAACTCACCTACCATCTTCACATTATCGTCCGCTTCGAAATCGAACGCGAGTTGATCGGCGGTGAGCTTGCGGTTGTAGACGTTCCAGCGCGGTGGAACGAACTCTACGAGGAGTATCTCGAGATCAGCCCACCGTCGGATACGATGGGCTGTCTGCAGGATATCCACTGGTCGCACGGCAGCTTTGGGTATTTTCCGACCTACTCGCTGGGCAGCGTGATGGCCGCCCAACTGTATGCGGCCGCCAGCGAGGAGCTTGGTGGGCTCGAGGCCAACACTCGAGACGGCGAGTTCGAACCGCTGGGCGAGTGGCTCGGCGAGAACATCCACCAACACGGCCAGCGATACGAGACCAACGAGTTGGTTCGCCAGGCGACTGGTGCGGACTTTTCGGCAGACGCGTTCGTCGAGTACGTCACTGAGAAATACGGCGAACTGTACGAGCTGTAACCTCGAGGCCATCGCGAACCCAGCCGGCAGAAGGATTTACCGACTCGAAGACAATCGTTCAGCATGACACCACGCGAACTCCGGGCGTCGATTCCGGCGCTCGAGGAGACGACGTTTTTCAATACCGGAGCCAGCGGCCCGAGTCCACAGCCAGTACTCGAGGCGGCCACTGACTGTCTGGTACACCACAAAACTGTGGCACCGGCAGCCGAGGGGATGTACACGGCCGCCGCCAACACCCGCGAAGAGAGCCGCGAGACGATTGCGGCCCACTTAGGCGTCGAGCCATCCGAACTCGCGCTTACTGAATCGACCAGCGACGCAATTAGCGCATTGGCCGCCAGCATCAACTGGCAGTCCAGTGATGTGATCGCCCGCACGGCGTTCGAACATCCGGCCGGCGTACTGCCGTGGCAACGGGCAGTCAAACAGGAGGGCGCGAGGGTTCGGATAATCGAGACCCACAACGGACGAATCGACCGCGAGAGTTACGCCGAGGCGGTCGAAGAGGCTCGACTCGTTTGTTTCAGTTCGATCTCGTGGAACTATGGCACCCGGATTCCGGTGGCTGAACTGGTCGAGATTGCTCATGACGCCGACTGTGAGGTGCTGGTTGATGCCGTCCAGTCAGCGGGCCAAGCCTCAATTGATCTCGAGGCGTGGGGTGCCGACTACGTCGCGGGTTCGGGACACAAATGGCTGCTCGGGCCGTGGGGGTCGGGCTATCTCTACGTTCGTACGGGTGCTGAAACACCGTTGCATCCGGCGCAGGTCTGCTACAACAGTGTTGAGGATCCGGACACTACCGAGTACACGCTGAAGCCCAATGCCCAGCGGTTCGAACGCGGGACGACGTCGCCTGCGCCGCATGTAGGGATGGCCAAAGCGATCACACTGCTCGAGTCAGTCGGCCTCGCGGAGATCCAAGCCCGGATTGAAACACTCACTGACCGACTCAAAACGGCGATTCCGGACGCACAACTATTGAGCCCGGACGGTTTTGAGTCCGGCCTGGTGACAATTGACGTTGCAGAACCCGAATACGTCGTCGATCATCTGGCCGACGCGGAGATTCGAATCCGGTCGCTTCCCGACCCAGATGCGATCCGAATCTCCGTACACGCATTTAACACCGAACGCGAACTCGAGCGGCTTTTCGACGCACTGGCCGACTGTGGAGCCCTCGAGGCGTGATTCATTTCCGGTGGATCTCGAGCAAACCGGTCGGATTTATACCGCACAACGGTACAGTTGCGGGTATCGGCTGTGTAATCGCATGCTAGGTGGAGTTGTCGTCTTTTTGTTGATTGGGGCGTCTGTTGTGCTGAGTCACAAACTGGGCCACTACGCAGTCGGCCGGCACGTAGTCGGGATTGCCGCACCGAACATTCGAGTCGTCATAGTGGGTCTGCCGCAGTATGTCGCACTCAGGGATGGCCAACAATGGGTCAGCCCGCTGGGCTTCGAGGCGTATCTCGAAGCCTACCGGGAGTACGACCCCGACGAGAGCTACTTGCTGGCGTTTTTGGCCGGTGGCGTTCTCGCCCAGACGGCCAGCGTCCTCGTCATTGCCGGAGTCGCGTTTGTTGTGGGAGTTTCGTTTGTCGGTCAATCAGCCGTGCTTGCCTCGGGGATGCTCGCCAGCTATCAGCTGTTTTCGGACCTCGGCGCTCGGCTCCATGTGGGTACGCCGTGCGGTGATTTTTCGGCGCTCTTCGAGCAGTCGCCGGCGACGACAGTGGCTCTCCTTTGTGGGTTCGTTGGCTCCCATGGACTGCTGTATTCGTTGTTTTGAGCCGCTACGAGGCGGTGCTGACGATTTTTATTACATCGCCGTCCTCGAGTTCGTAGCTCTCGGAGATGCGACGCTTGCGTTTGCCGTCGACCGCATGGAGATAGCCTTCGGCGATGTCAGTATGAACCGCTGCAGCGAGGTCGGTTGGCGTCGAACCCGCCGGCAGCAGAAAGGCATCCGGTAGCACGTTGCCCTGGGCGTCGGTCCATTTCGTCTCGTTTTGAACCGGGTAGGCGGTAATGTGATCAAGCAGGTCGTACACTGCCGCATTGAGTGCGCGCTGGACGCCCGTTCCGCCGTACTCACGCAGTACCTCGCGGATCTGTTCGAGGCCTGCCCGTTGGGCGTCGCTGATATCGCCTGTGATCTCGAAGTCCTCATCGCCGGGATTGTACTCAATAACGCCAGCCTCAACGCCACGCCTGAGCGCGAGTTCGCCGTCGGCTGTGGCAGGAATCACAGTTTCGGCGGCGCTCCGAAGCCGCTCGAGTGTCGCTTTGGGTGCACTGTCGATTTTGTTAGCCACGAGAATAATTGGTTTCGTACGTGCACGGACGGCTTCGGCGAGTGTCTCGCGGTCGGCGTCGGTCCACTGGATCGGATCGTTGGGATACTCCAGTGAACGCAAACAGGCCGCCACGTCGGCAGTCGTCGCGCCGAATCCAGTCAGAAGATCAGTGAGGGCGTCGTTAATATCGAACTCCGGTGACCGAGACTTTCGCTCTATTGACTCCCAGTTACGCTCGATAATGCCGGCGAGCCACTGGTTCATTTCGCTCTCGATGAACTCGACATCTCCGACGGGGTCGTGGCTTCCTTCCTCGACGGGTTCGCCCTCTGCGTTGGTGCTGCCCGACGCATCAAGCACGTTCAGAATGGCATCCGCGTTGGTGAGTTCGTCGAGAAACTGGTTGCCTAACCCTCGGCCCTCGTGGGCACCAGGAACGAGTCCGGCCACATCGAGCAGCTCGATTGGGACATACCGTGTACCCGCTCGACACCGGTCGTTGCCGCACCGCTCGTCGAGCTCGAGACAGGGACACTCCGTGCGGACAGTGGCCACACCCCGGTTGGGATCGACGGTCGTAAACGGGTAGTTGGCCACATCGACGTCGGCCATCGTCGCCGCCGTATAAAAGGTCGATTTGCCCGCGTTTGGTTTTCCTGCGAGCGCGATAGAGAGCATACCGCGGCGTTCGTCATTCGGGTGGAATTGTTTTTCGGTCGTCAGTCCTCACGAAGAATGTCGTCGATCTGTGTGGCCTGCCCCGACAGGTCAGGTGTGTCTTCGATGAGCCGAAGCACCTCGTGGTCGGTAACGTCTCGGTAGGATTTCTGAGTGGCTTCTTCGATCAGTGCTTTGTCCATACGGAACTCGGTGCCCTCGTAGACGACATCGACGCCGGTTTTATCGAACGAAAGAACGGTCATACCGAGCGTTGTCCATCAAGTCTTAAAAACGTCGCTGTCACCGGTCGGTTCTCTCGGAGGTATGCTTTTGAGACCACAGACAGTCATCTCGGATGATGGCCACCTCGACGCCGCGCGAACGCCTCTCAGAAAACATCACCGAAATCACCACACTGGGAGTCACCGGAACGTGGCTCGCTGCAATGTTTCTCGGAGTTAGCTGGTGGCTCCCGTTTATGCTGTTCGGCTACATCATCATCGTCCCACTGGTAGCGATTCTTTTCGGCGACGAATCCGACATCGAAGAGTGGATCGACGACAAGTTCGACCGCACTGACTCGAATCTACCTGCCCAGTCTGCCAACAGTGAGACGCCCAATTTCGATCCTCTCGAGGAGCTTCGCCACCGTTATGCCAACGGCGAGTTGACCGACGACCAGTTCGAACGGAAACTCGAGAAACTCCTCGAGACCGAGACGCTGGAGGACGCCGCTGAGTGGCATCAACGCCAGCGTGAACGGGAATCCACACGGAACCGCTAAGATCCTTAGTGTTGTGTCAGCCATCCGTCTTACGGACTGTTTATTAGTGTTCGCCTACTGATTCGGCCTGTGTCATCTCCCGGCGACCCGCTCGATGAGCTGGCGATTCCCGACGGCACAACCGTCGAAGAACACGACATCGTCACCGACAGCGACGTGTTGATTGGCTCGAACAGTACTATCGAGTTCGGTATTCGCAGCCGCACGATTGCTGCCGGCGAGCGCGTCTCTTTCGGCCGCCACCTCGAGGTCGACAACGACTGTCGGCTGGATATGCTGTGTGAGATCGACGACAGCCTGCTGGTCGGCTCGGATGCCTACATCGGTGCCCGGTGTCATATCGGCGGTGCGCTATTGGTCTCTGGAGATTTAGATATTGGCGATGACGTCGAAATCGACGAGGGTTTTGAGACCAACGGCTGGATACATACCCGAAACCCGGTTCCCGCGCTCGTGTTTTATTTTATCGTGCTCTCGCAGTTCCTGCGTTTTGGCGAGGCCGAAAAGGCCGAGGAGTTCGCCAGCGCGATTTCGCCCGATGACGTCGACCAGCGACCGCCGCTTGTCGTACCAAAAGGGGCCAAAATTTCCGATGATGCCTGGCGCGTCTCGACGCCCGCAACGATCGGCAACGACTGCCGCCTCCACGGCAACATCCGGGCCGAATCGATTCTGGTGGGTACTGAAACAACGATTTTCGGCAGTCTGCGTGCTCGAGACGATATCACCGTTGGCTCTGAGACGGTGATCATCGGTGATGTCACGACCAGAAACGGTACGGTCACCCTGCATGCGGGCACGGAGGTTCGCGGCGATATCTCCTGTCGTGATCTCGTTGTTCACGACGGTGCGGACGTCCATGGCTCGCTTCGGGCGAAAGGCGAGATGAAACTGATCAGAAAGGCCGACCCGCAGACGGACGACACTGAAAGTGACTCAACTGCATCGGAGCATACTCCCGAGTCTGCGGCCAAGACAGAACCTCAAGAAACTCACTCAACCGACCGCTGACAGGCCTGTTCGAAGACCTGTTGATGAAGCCGGTCGGTGACGGTTTCGGCCAGCGTTTTGAGATTGACTGTATCCTCGCGGTTGTACGAAATCAGCGTCTCGAGTGCGCCATCAACGCCGGATTCGTGCTGTCGCCAAAGTCGAACCGCATCTCGTCCAGAGAGATCCGGGCGCTCGCGCTCGAGTCCGATTTCACCTTCGATGACTTTGAGCCCACCACTCAGTCCGAGTGTTTTGCAGGGATACAGCAAATCGAGGTGCGGACACTCGATTTCAAGGCCAAAGGATGCCTCCAAAAACGGCTGGTCGAACCGAATCCCGTTGAAACTCACAAGCAGACTGGCTTGGTCAATCGCTGCCTGGAGATTCTCTGCAGTGAGATCATCGCCGTGGACAAGCGTGGTTGTCTCGCCTGCCTGATGGTAGCTGACGGTTGTCACCATGTCGTACTCCTGGTTGAGCCCAGTCGTCTCGATGTCGAAAAAGCAGGTCTCTTCTCGGAAGTTCTCGTACAGCCGCCACCGCTCGCTGCTCGGAAACACCTCATTGAAAAACGCCGAATCGCCCATCTCGAGTCGCCGGCTGGCGGTCTCGATGAACGACTCGATGTTGTCTGCGGTCGTCGGCCCCACCAGTGAGGGCTCGAAGCAGTCCCAGTCGGTCGCCCCCTCAGCCCACAGCGTGCGTTCGGTCTGTTCGCCGACGCCACGGACTGGAATAAAGCTGTTTTCGATTCGCACAGCCAACAGAGCGTCCCCGGCCGTCCTAAAGCTCACGCTCTCGAGTCGGTGTCTCTAAGCCCGACTCACCACTACTGTGGAGTATGTGTGGTCGCTACACGCTCACAACCCCTGTCGGCCAACTCTCAGAGCGGTTCGAGGCTGAACCGACCCGCCCGTTGGAGCCTCGCTACAACTGCGCGCCCGGCCAAAAGTTGCCGGTTATTACGGGTGATAACCCTGAGAAACTGCAGTTTTTTGAGTGGGGACTCACACCGCACTGGGCGGACGAAAAAACGGGGCTTATCAATGCCCGATCAGAGACTGTCGAGCACAAACGAAGCTTCGCCGACGCCTATGTGTCTCGCCGGTGTCTTGTTCCATGTGACGGATTTTATGAGTGGGTCGACCGCGGAAACGGCAAACAGCCCTACCGTGTCGCCTTCGAGGACGACCGCCCGTTTGCGTTGGCGGGACTGTGGGAACGCTGGGAGGAACCAACCCGCCAGACCGGTCTCGCGGAGTTCGGTTCCGGCGGCCAGACTGGCGATTCGACCACTCTCGAGACGTTTGCGATTTTAACGACCAAGCCGAACGGTCTCATCTCGGAGTTGCATCATCGGATGGCCGTCATCTTGGAACCCGAGTGTGAATCCGAGTGGCTCGAGGCCACAGTCGAGACTGCGGCTGAACTGCTCGAGCCGTATCCGGACGACGAACTGACAGCATATCCGGTCTCCGAGCGTGTCAACAGCCCAGCCAACGATGATGCTTCGCTGATCGAGCCTGTTGAGGCCTAAAGCGACGCAATAGCGTTCTCGAGGTCGTCGTAGTCGGGGAACTCGGGCCACTGGCTTGCGACCCACGCATATCGGATCGTCAGTTCGCTGTCGATGACGAACACCGCAGGCCGTGGTTCGCTTACCCCAGCCATCCCATCGAGGTCGTTGACGATATCGTACTGTTCGGCGACGCCGTTCTGTGGATCACTGAAAAGCGAATACTCGAGTTTGCGGTCGTCAATGAACGTCATATGTTCGTACGGCGTCGAAATCGACAGCCCGACAACCTGAACGTCGTACTGTTCGTCGAAACCACGCTCGCGGAGTTCGTTCCACATGTAGGTCGCAGGGAACGCACCGTCCATCGGATAGAAGACGACCAAGACAGGCTCCTCGGCAGCCACCGCTGAGAGACGCTTATCGCCCCAGTCTTCGCTGGTTACAAGCGGACGAACAAAATCTGGTGCTTGCTCGCCTTCAGTCGGGTGGTCGGTCTCAGGTAACGTAACGACCGCAAACCCGAGATCCATCAGTTGGCTCCTCCGTAGGTCGTCTCAAGATACGCGACGATGTTGTCGCTTTCTGCCATCGTGACGCCGGTCGCCTCGTCGACAATTACAGGCACTGTTCGAGTGCCGCTGATACGTTTGACCACGTTTCGATCCGAATGCATCGGTTCGACGAACCGCGAATGGTACTCGAGGCCGTATTCCTCGAGTTTGCGGACGACTCGCTCGCAGAACGGACAGGCCTGCAGTCGGTACAACGTAATCGGCGGTTCATCTGCGTTGCTCACGGGCAGTATTCGGTCGACTAACACCTAAGAATGTCGGCGGATTCGTCAGCCGCGTCTGCTTAGTTGGTTGTTGCTACGTCGTTTCTCAGTTGATCCCAACGATCTCAACGTCGAATTCGAGTGTTTTGCCAGCGAGATCGGGGTTGAAATCAACTTTCACAACCTCAGCGTTGACGTGGGTGATCTCGCCGTGCTGGCCGTTTTGGGCCTGGAGGAACGCCCCTTCTGTCGGCTCTTGGCCAAGCATTTCGGCGAGTTCGTCGGTGTCGAACGCTTGGACGTACTCTTCGGTCCACTCGCCGTAGGCCTCTTCGGGTGGGATCTCGAGGGTCGCCGATTCGCCTTCCTCGAGACCGATCAATCCGTCTTCCATGCCTTCGATGACCTGGCCCGCACCGACCTCAACAGTCAGTGGTTCATACGTTCGGTCGGGCTGGGCTTCGGCAAGCCCTGCTTTTTCGGCAACAGCTTGTTTCGAGCTATCGAAGACGGTTCCGTCCTCGAGTCGACCAGTATACTCGATGGTGACTGTGTCACCTGCAG
>LFCJ01000682.1_pt1 | contig 21998 bp, 22 predicted proteins | sample 643141 | NCBI WGS metagenome assembly LFCJ01 (sample SAMN03766243, study PRJNA286221) | soda lake metagenome | biome: soda lake; feature: Kulunda steppe; material: water; isolation source: sample B1-Br-g2 brine of Lake Bitter-1 | place: Russia: Kulunda steppe | collected 2010-07
CAGGATTATGAACTACGCCGAGACGGTCGCCTCGTTTCACTCGGCGCTGCGACTCGTCTGGTTCAAATCCTTCGCCGACACTTGTCACTGCTCACAATTGTTCGCAGGACAAGTGGGCGCTGCAGGCATCATTCATGAACCATGATAAAAACGGATTAAGAGGGGACGTAGATGCGAACGGACGACCTCTGGTGCCATTCGTCGGGCTAAACCATGTACGACGAACTCGAACCCATCGAACCAAATGAGGCACTGGACCTCTACCTTGACCAGCGACGTAACGAAGTGAGTGAAGCGACCCTTCGCTCGCACAAGTCCCGGCTCAGTCATTTCATCCGCTGGTGTGAGCAAGAAAGCATCAATAATATGAACGACCTCTCAGGCCGCGACCTTCACGAATTCCGTATCTGGCGACGGAACCTGAACGGCGGCATCAAACTCGTCACTGAGAAGACGCAGATGGACACACTCCGTGTATTCATTCGGTTCGTTGAACGTGTAGATGGTGTCCGGGACGACCTGAGCGAAAAGGTCCAGTCGCCAGACATCGACGCAGACGATAATACACGTGATGTGATTCTGGGCCACGAACGGGTCAAACCAATTCTCGCCTATCTCTCGAAGTATCAGTACGCGAGTCGGCATCATATCGTGCTGGCGCTGCAGTGGCACACTATGATGCGACGCGGCGCTGTCAGAGCACTTGACCTGCAGGACTACGATTCTAACAACCAGTGTGTCTCAGTTCTTCACCGACCGGAGACCAAGACGCCGCTAAAGAATCAGGAGGATGGTGAGCGGATGGTCGCGTTATCATCATCTATGTGTGACCTGCTCGACGATTGGATAGATTCACACCGGCCTGACGTGACCGACGATTTTGGGCGTGAACCTCTGGTGGCAACACCACAAGGACGCATCCATGCGACGACGGTCACGGGTATCGTCTATAATTGGAGCAGACCGTGTATCATCAACGAACCGTGCCCGTTGAACCGTGACCCGGATGAGTGCGAGGCTGCGTGCTATGTGGGTGCGTCGAAGTGCCCGGAAAGCGTCTCCTCGCATGCAGTCAGGCGCGGCTCAATCACTCACCACTTGCAGTCGGACGTACCATCAGAAGTCGTTAGCGAACGTGCGAACGTTGGTCCAAATGTGCTAGACCAACACTATGACCGACGGAGTGAACGAGCGAAGATGGAGCAGCGGCGTCGGTTCCTGAGGAATATCTAAGCCCCACCGTAGTCCTCCTCGTCACCGAGGACAGACTCCAACAACTCCTTTCTGGCCTGTCTTTTCTCCTCCTCCGTGCGTTTATCATAATACTTATCGATAACGTCTTCTGCGACGTTACAACGCTCCGCAAGAGCGAACTTAGGCACACCATCGCGCAGTCGTTGGGTGATGTAGCCTTTCCGAACTGGATGGCAAGACAGACTCCCCGGGCACTTGTAGGCGGCGTCGTTGGCCGTTGCCTCACACTCATCAAGGGCTCTCCCGTACGGGCAATCACCCTCGATTATACAGGGGCGTGTCCACTTGTAACAGTATTTTCGAATTGTGCCTTCTGAGAGCCGTCCATGCCGACTTGCAAGCAATGGACGACGCCCGTACTCATCCTCAACGTCCGGGCGGTGAGTCGCGAGATAGTCGTCAAGCAATTCGCTGGTTGACGCTCTGATGGAAACTTCTCGCTCACCCTTCTCTCCGTTTTTGAGTGTCGTTCCCTCATCGGGTCGGTGTTCGAACTCAAGAAACGACTCATCTCCGTTCGAGTGGTAGTCGTCCACGTCAAGTGAGTGGATACCGCTAATCCGCGCTCCAGTCACCGCAAAGAGATGCCAGATGACGTGTTCAACAGTCGCATACTCAAACTTGCGAAGATGCGCCAAGATGTCTTTGGCCCGCTTACTGTCGAGCATATCATCGCGAATCTCGTCCTCCTCGTCAAGCGACGGGATGATGACTTTGTGGTTGAGGCCTTCCGGGCACGCATCGAACGTCTCGCAAGTTTCAATGAACTTGCGCGTGATTTTCTGCTGGGTTTCCTCCGTCTTCGGTGCTAGTTTGTCCACACGCGTCGGAGCCTCGTCACGTCGCCAAACGCGATAGTTTGTGAGGTCACGTCCTGTGAGGTCGTTCATATTGTCGATGCCTTCTCGCTCGCACCACCGGATGAAGTAGTTGAGACTCGACCTCTGCGTGTTAACAGTGCCGGAACGGTCGAAGTCTCGAACATCGAAGTACTTGTCCACTGCCTCCTCGGGCGACATCGGGTCAAGTTCCTCGCGTGCAGACTCCTCGATTTTCTCGGCCACGAGGTCGAGGAGGTCATCCGCGAATCCGTCGAGACCGCTGGCGTCCACACTCATTTCTTCACCTCTCCGAAGAAGAGGGCGCTGATTTCGCGAACTGCGTCATTATTGGGGACTTTAAGCGTTATTTGCTTCATATCTGCTCACCTACCACCGACGAAGAAACATCTCGTATTAAGGCTTCTCATTTCCTCGCCTATGGTGCAATAGTGAAGCGAATTTGCTATGAGGTAAGCAGAATTGTTAATACGAAACAGCCACTATCCGAGCGTATGACCGCGAGAGATGACGTATGGGGAGAGGTCATCAGACTCCTTGTCGAAGAGGGACAGTTTCAGGTGAGTGACCTTGACATCGATGAAAGCAAGCGGCACACAGTGCGCCGGGTCTGCAAAGAAATGGAGGAAATGGGGTATCTCCGCCGTGAGAGCAACCGCTCCAAAACGTGGAAGGCTGGTGAACTGGCCAATCTCCATCTGGACCTGTCCATGAGGGCAATGGTCAATGCGGGATTCGACGAGAACCAGTGACGCCCCCGGTGCGTTCAGACTACGCATGTGTGCCACTCTTCTCAGGACGGAGGTCGAGGCTAGCTTCATTCTGGCGAGATTCGTAGTGTTGGCCTGTTGCCAGACAGGGACATCTCGGCGTTAGTTCGAGGATAAAAGTGACCCTATTTTCTATGGATTCATTCTCCCCCTCTCTTGAGGTAGATTCTGGGATACTCTCATAGAGAGGGAGTCGAGCGTTGACTTTCTCCGCCAACCTCCGCCAGAATCTGGGGGAGACTCGACTGCCAGATTATTGGGGAAGACTGCCCGCCAGAACGGGGGGTAACACCTTTGGAAACTATCCCCAAAATGATATTTATGAGTACGACTATCGAATTGGAGTATCCCGAGGTAATCTCGGAGCTTGAAGACAAGTCAAAGGGTGTGGAGCTACTGGTCGCGTTGGACGACCTTGGTGGCCGAGCGACGCTCACCCGAATTAAGGGTTGGGCTGACTGGGAAACGCATCACGTGGACTACAGGCAAGACATCTGTGAGGAGCACTACCTCATTACTGTCGGCAAGCTCAACGAGGGGCAGCCGGGCAAGGTTGAGCGTGAATTCGTTCTGAACGAGCGTGGTGAAGCCGTCCTTGACGAGTGGCGTGAGGTCCACGGCGAACCGGACACAGTTAACGAGGACGAAGTAGTCGAACTTACTCGTGGGGAGCTTCGTGAGATGCGGGCGATGAAAGATGACCTCGAATGGTTGGAGGGCTACGTGATGGAGTGGACGGAGACAGGGGAGACGTACCTGCTCGGCCTTCGGCGACTGGCGGAGACGGCACATGACGAGGGTACTGTCAAACAGTATATGGACGCTGCGGCGGACGACATCGAGAGTAACGCCAATAAGGTCTGCGAGTCAACTGAGTGATACTATGAGCGTGTCAGAATTCGAAAACACGCGTGTCCGCATCGAGGAGCTGGAGCGTGAGTTGGAGCAGGTACGGAGGGAGCGCGACGACTTACAGTTCGCGCTCTCGGAACTCACGATGAGATTGCGCAAAGACGGTCTCTCTACGCACGCTGAACTCGCCGCTCGTTTTTATTAATACGGTACTTTCTTATTCGTTTGCTGACCATTTGTGTAAGGTATATTATGAATTTGGCACAATCTTATCGGTCAAATTATATATCTAGCGAAAATTGAAATGAGCAATATCGACGCTCTGGTTATCCTCGCTCTGACTGTGATGTATCCAGAAGCAGCACGTTCTGCTACGCGTTACAAATCACTCCTCCTTTTCGTCGAGACCCCAGTGAAGTCGCAGTAACTCTCCGGCTACCCAGTACTCGTCTTCGTCTCGTTCAACGTAGCGCATTGCTTCGAGCTCAGCGAAAACGTCGCCGTGGACGCCAACATCGTGTCGTGTAAGTCGGTTCCCCTGCGCCAGCCGTTCGAGCAGGTCACTATATTTGCATTTCGACATATGTTGAATTCAAACTCTTATCCTATTGGTGTTGTGTCCAATGATGGCTTTCGCTGAATAGTACTCAAAGTGGGTCAAATGGCTAAAGAGAAGGGATTTACAGCGGAAGTCCGCACTCCGTTTCAACACGGTGCGCACCCGAATGTCAGCTATCGAGTGCGTTTAATAACTCGGTGAGAAGGGAAGCTGAAGGTCAGAAGAATATGAGACAGATTAGCGTCACTTGGATGCTACATACTGAGTCGCAGATTCTGGTTTAAGCGGCGCAACGAACAACTCATCCAGCTCAATATCCACATAACTACTACGCCCGGTTGGGACTCCCAACCGTACTACCTCCTCGTTAAATAAGCGTCCATCAACAACAAACTGAATCATCGAATATCGTTCAATGGAGTCTGTGTCACGTAATAAGTCGTGGAGATGCCGTATGAGGCTTGGACGGCTGTCCCCAGCATAGAGTAAGAACTGTCCAAGATGATTGACAGAGACCCTCGTTGGAAGTTCCTCATCCCTTGCACACACTCTGAAGAATTCAAGAGCAGTGTACTCAGGGAGGTCGTCAGTCACAGGCGAATTTACGACGTTGTAGATGGGTTTTAGCGACATATATTAGAATTGCATCAGGTTCATTTCCATCACGCGTTCGTACGTATCATCACCCGTGGCATCGGCGATGTGTTTTGCGAGTTCTTCGAGGTCGTCTGACTTCCATGCTTTGAGATACTCGATAGTGTTCTGCTCTGTGCGATATAGATGACTAAGGTAGTGTACTTTGTCGATGTCGAGGAGGTTCTCGCCATTGTCGTCAGGGCCATGCCCGTCGAGTTTTGCCTCGATATACTCAATGCGGTCCTCACTAGACACGGCCTGCTTTTCTGTTCGCGGTCCCTCAACCAATTGTTCTGCTTCGAGGTCTCGTACGTTGAGTCCTTTCGCCATCAACTGTTTGTTGAGGTCGTCGTAGCTCTCAGAGCCTCGGTCAATAAGACCGGCATATGAGCGTGAAATTTGGTCAAGGGTAGGAGGGAGGTCCACGGTACCTTCCACAACTTGTTCAATAACACTATCCACAGTATCAAGAGCGTCCTCTACTGTGACCTGTTCCCCACCTGCAAATACCTGAGGATAGTGCTTTGAATAGTAGTACATACACTTGCCACGAAGCACGACACCAAGGTCTGCCATTGAGAGATTGGTATGCCTCTCTCGTTCCTCTTCAATGATTTCCTGAATCTCGAAGTACAGGTCGTCTCGAAGCTCGGAGAGCGTTATTTCTTCGCTTGTTTCCTCCTTGTTACAGAATATAAGAATATCGTATTCTGTGTTATCAAGGTCAGTGATGTGCATATTGTTGTCTGTCTCAGACTGAACCGGGTATGCACCGGTCACAGTGAATCCACTCTCTATAATCGCCTCTAGAATAACCGACCAAGCTTCATTCTCATTGTGATGGTAGGTGAAGACCATTTCACCATCAGGAGCGAGAACACGATAACATTCGCTGAACACATTTCCAAGAGCTTCAATAAAGAATTCCTCATTCTTTCCAACCTTTTCGTTCGCAACTATTTCACGAGCTTTAGGGACAAGTTCGGGTTGGAACTCGTCGTAATCCTCTTTGAGACATTCTCGAAGCCAGACATAAAAATAGTCCGACAATTCAGAGTACTGGACGTTATCGTAGTACGGTGGGTCTGTAATAATATAGTCTATACTCTCGTCATCTTCATCTATTGTTTCGGCGGTTCTGCAGTTAAGGCTCTTGAGACGGTCTTCGGAGATAGTTTCGTTCTGAATCTCGTATTTGTTTACCGACCCTTTTTCCTTGACTTTCTCAAAGGGGCGTTCAGCGTACTCTTTTGCGTCGTACACCTTTCTAAACGCGCTAGTCAGTGAACTTAGATTGTCCTTCCGGTTCAGGGGATTGCCTGTCACGGGTTGGACTTTCGGCATGTAGATGTGACGCTCGAAAATACTAGTTGCCCGCTGGTAATTATACTCCCACCGGCAGAGAATCGAATTGTACTCAAGGGAACGAGAAATTGCAGTGATAAGGAACTCACGGATGTTTTTATCATCTATTTCTAGAGCACGCTTGAAGAGCTTCGAGAAGACAAGGAGCTGGCGGTCCGAGAAGAGTTCGTTGAATTGCTCGTAGTTCCAATTTTTGATTTGTCGAGTGTTGTAGCCATCTGGGATTGATTGACTGGGGATTAGCGGTTCATCTAATTCCTGAAGTGTCTCACGAGCCTCTTCCAGATTCTGACGGTCTTGGCCATCTACCTCTTTGAACTTCTTATCTCCACGAGCTGTATTATACTGAATTGCGAAGTGCTCAAATTCGGGCTTCTCACCGGTACGTTGGAGAGTCTCCATCACGTCGTGCTTGTGTCCGTTACTACAGGTGTACTTACCATACCCGTAGTTTCCATCGCTTGGGTCGAAGGTATGGCCACAACTGGGACAAGTTTCTGTGTCTTTAATGTCGCGCTCAAAGGTGATGATTCGGTCATCACAGTCAGGGTTCGGACAATAGACTGCGCCCGGTATCGTCTTTCGTCGTTTTGCTAGACGGTAATTCTTGAACAGTCTGACACTCTCATCACAAGTTAAGCAAGAGACCTTCTGGGCCTGAAAGCTGTATAATACCTCACCTTTGCGTCCCGTGTCGGGGTCAGTGGTTTGATAGTAGGAGTCCAGCTCTGACCGAACGTCTTCAAGCAACGCGTCAAATTCAGCATCTAACTTGTTTAGGTCCACTTCTTCAATGGATTTCTTGACTGTCCACCATGCCACTGGGTTCAACTCGTATCCGATGGTGTCTGCCCCCAATCGATTGAGTTCCACAAGAGTGGTCCCACCACCTGTGAATGGGTCTAATACGGTTGAATCGGAGAACTTATCCTCGTGATGTTGGAGGAACAGTCCCTCGTAGTTCCCGCTCTCATTAACTCGAAGGATGTCATCTTTCGTAACATCCTCATCCGTAAGGGTAGCGAGTCCAAGTGTACGAAAGGTAGCACCGGGGCGACGTGCCCACCATTTGTGGAGTGAGTAAATCGGTCGATAGTGATACCGGTTATACGATTCTCGTTTCGCCATGTCATCCATGAGCGAAAGTGGAAGTTTATCCCATGAGTCCATATTTATACACCTCGTGTGTTGATTCTTAAAACAGGGGTCATTACCTCGGGCACGCTAAATCCTCCATGTGTGATTTTCGAAGTGGCACTTGGTGTAGTCCAGTTATAGTGTCCTTTTATCATATAATACCCTTCTTCTCGTAGAGTAATATCGTTCTGTTCAAGTTTGCGAAGAACTCCGCTATTCGTTACTTCTCGGAACCGTCCACTGAATTTATCGATTAAGATGTCCTCGAACTCATCGGTTAACGGATAGGGGTTGCTCCCGCTAAAATTCACATAGCCGTGGTCACTGGAGACCAGAAACTCGTTATGGTTGCTCTCTTGGATGATGTCTACAAGCAACTGCTTGGTTTCCTCATACACTTCGTCAAGACTCGTGAGTGTGTATTGACCCTGTTGAGCCTCGTGTAAGCGTTTATCTGGAAATCGTGACCAGACGAATTCCAGTGACTTATTTGAGAGTTGTGGAACTTCCGGCTCACCAATGTACACCACATTATCATGCTTCATACTCGCCTGTTTCCCGCCGTTCGCTCCAAACCATGCATCCGCAATAAACTCGGTTTCAGTCGGAACAGTTTCCGTCCCCGCCCAATCTAAATCGACTGACCAGCTGTGTTCGGAGCTCAATTCGCTAGCAAGTCGGAATCCTTCTCGGATGCTGAGTGCATCCATTATGATTCCACAACCGGAATTGAGTGTACTAATTGGATGATTCCCCACTTGGTTGAGAAGGTCGCTGTAGAGGCTGGGATATTGTCGGTAGAACTCTCGTTCAAGGAGACGTGTTCGGTATTCCCGCTCTGCAAGATGTTTGTCAGTGAAGGAGTCTTCTACATCCCAAATACGGCGATAGCACTCGAATAGCCCAGTAAGCGCATCTGTTTCGTAGAGGAGTGTTTTTACCTCATCTAATTCCCAGAGGCCTTCACTCATTCTTGTTGACCTCCATTCGGAATTTGAGGGCTGCATTCGAGGGGACATCTAAATCCTCGATAAGGTCTAGCAACCGGCGTTTCGTCATTGGATTATTTTCAGTGTTGATAACAAACCGTTCTCGAAGCTCAGTGTTGTCTACATTGTAGTCTCCTAAGCCATACCGTGAGAGGTCGGCATCGAGGAGGTCGGCATCGATTGTGATTTTAATCACATGAGCTACCCATGCATCGCCCATCTCCCGGTCAAGTTCATCAATGAGTGTGTACTTGTTCGTTGCTTCATGGGGTGGGACTGATGGCCATGTTTCAACTGTTGGTTCATCATCATCATCTTCTCTAGAGGTAGTCGAAGTTGTTGAGGTTATAGACGTGGTAGTAGTTCCACTACCTCCCGAGGAACCTCCGTTGGTCCCGGTATCTGTAGTTAAACCAGTCTCACCACCTGTAGAGCTACCGCCTGTATCAGGTGTCGATGTGTAGTCCCCGTGGATAATTGTTGAGTTACTTCCGACACTGGATGGCCGGGTGTCAATTGTTCCATCAATGCTCAATTCACCAGCCGAGCAGAGGTCTTTGAGTGTTTCCTCGAATTCGTCTGCATCTGTGATTATTGGATATTCAACGTTTTTGTAGAAGTCCTTCAGAAGGAACTTATACTGCAAACCACTCGCACCTAGCTCCTGTAGGATACTTCGGACTGACTTGCTAATGTCACTCTCGTCGGGTGAGACTTTTCGAATGACAGCATCATAGTAGTCTTCACCGTCTCTTACAGAGAGGTCCTCTGGAACAAGTCGAGTTTTCCCCCGGCGCTGAGTTGGCGTATTGATTGACCCAAACTTCTCCTGAACTCGTTCTAAGAGATTGCTATAATTTTGCCCATGAATATCACCGAACCCTTCTGGGAGTTCGCCTCCTTGTTGGTTCAATTGCTCCCCAGCGACTACATTCTTGGCCATTTTGATGATACCAGTGTTAGTCTGAATATCCCCGTCAGGAGAAACGACAATAAGCGTGTTTGGGAACTCCCGACCCTTAACTAGTTCAGCGAATTCCTTGTCGTACGACCGTTGATAGTCGAGTCGAATGAGAATTTGCAGCCCCTTCGTATCATCAATTTCCTGTTCTGTATTGATGGGGTTCCAAATGTGGACGCTTTCTCGCTCTCCGAACATCTCTTCAAGAACGAGATTTTCGATGCGATGGATGGCGTCGTTTTTGTGGACATCTTCGGCTTTCTTCTCGATTCTAGCTGCAGGATTTTCGTTAGTGTCGAAGGAAAACTCACCGTTGATTTTGTGGATGTGCCAAGCGTACCCTGCAATCTTATCGGTAAACGTCTGGATGAGTTCGTGGCTATTAAGGTCGGGGCGTAGACTACCCATCAGGAGTTCTCGACGATTCGCTCCAACTTCCCCAGCCTCAGAGAGGCTGTAGAGGAGGACGATATTCAATAACTGCTCAACATGGAGGTCGAATCCCTCATCACCCTTCAAACGACCATAGTCGTCTTCGTATTTCGGGAGAAGGTCAGTGTCGATAGCATAGAGTCTGTCAAGAATCTGGTTTCGATATACATCTACGTCTCCCGTTAAGAGGAAGTCTACGCGCTCATAATTGTCTGCGAGAACTTCCGTCAAAAACGAAAGTAATCCCCTCGCATCATTGCTTCGTGCGCCTGTGAACTTCCGCATCAGGAGGTCAAGCGCGTATGGATGAAACGGATAATAATCTTGTATTCGCTCTTCAAGGTCTTGGTAGTCTTCAAGGTCAATAAGGTCGCTTTCCTCATACGCCTCGATATACTCTCTAGCTAACCCCTCAATGCCTTCTGGGTTGTCTCGGGAACCAACGAGACGATGCGTGATGAACTGAATTTTCTCATCCCGGCGGGCAGTAAGATTGTGTGTAAATGGATTTGTCCGACCAGCAATGTCATTGGTTTCTAGGTCATCATAGAGCAAGGAGACAAAGACAGCGAGCGGTGTATCCTTTCGTTCCGCTGTTTCCATTAGGTTTTGAAGGAAAGCAAGATTATCTTCTTTGTATTTTCGCCGGACGCTGATGTTCAGCCACCGTTCGAGTTCGTCGATGAACAAGAGTGTAGGAGTGTCACCGACTGCTTCTCGAATGTCTTTGTAAGTTGGAACTCCACCACCTAGGTCCTCCAATTTGTCTTCCGCCCCAATTTGCTCGTAGATAGGTTCCCAAAGTCGAGTGTAGGTTTCTCCCTTCGGAGTATCCAGATTGAGCATCTGGAGGGCTGAGACCTGTGTTTTATCGGGAAGAGTTGAATCAATATCGTTCTCATCAAGCCACGTCTGGCCAATACTCGGCTGGTCAAATAGATGATAAAGCACCAAACCGATGTGACTTTTCCCACTTCCGTATCCCCCTCCGATGATATGCGCGCCATCATGGAGACCGGCTTCCGGGTCGAATTTTTCAGTGGTCCGTTTGATGATGGTTTCAAGTGTCCTCGTAGGATATGTAATGCGTAAGATTTGCTCAGCATTCTTCTCGGGTACATCCGCCTCATCGTTCAAGTTATAGAGGTCAACTTCATCTAAGAGATTCCGCGTTGAGATGTTGCCTTCATCATCGAGAATTTCCTCACTAGGGGTGATGTAGTCCGCAATCACTCGCCCCTCCGTTGCACCGTTCATGTCTTCTCAATTTCACCCCTCATAGTTTATCTTTTTGTATAGGTTGTAGCCGTTCATCAACCGTCAGGAATATAACAATTCCACTAGTTAATACGGCTTGAGACCCGTGCCAGTGACTGATTTAGTAGAAAATAGGGTTTCGCGTAATCTTATTTAGCAGACTTCGTGGTTGTCCTGTAGGTTCAACAGGCGCTGTCGAGCGGTGGGCGGAGGTTCCATCGTCGGACATCCATAGTTACGCAGTAGTCTTCGAGGCCTACGTGGTAGAGTATTCCAACGCTGTCTACGTATCTACCAATCACCACACCATGTGAGCCGTGGAATCTGAAATCAGGGTCAAGCTCATCTGGAATGTCAATTCGTACGCGGTCTCCGAGGCGGAACAGCATGGACAGAGGTGGCTGCTTTATTGGTTATAAACTCACGTCTGAGGCCGTCTTCCTGTCGCCCGAGAGTTGGAGAGAGCGTCCAACTTGTTTCAAATCATGTATGCAAATCTGATTAGATGTCCGGGAGAGTTTTATTGGCTGACGAGAAACGGGCTTGAAAGGATAGTGTATGTCACAGGAAAAGCTCGTGGATGACGACTACGACCCGATGCATTTCTATTTCCGCGAGGTTCAGTCGGGCAACCTCCGAAAGTGGACGTTTGAGGATGAGCGGCAGATTGGTAACATTCTGGAAGTTATCGATGGCCTCGAACGAAAGACTAACAGTCACACTTTCGAGCAGCTGGACCTCGACCCCAACACAGAGATGTGCATCACGAATCTCCTCGATAGCTATCCCGACTTCAATGAGGATTTCTGTAATCTACTTATAAACAATTTTTCCCGTAATCTAATGACGCGTGCCCGCGAACCGGGGAAATACGCAGTCTTACTGGTGTACGAAGATTCGGTCGTCGTTGGACATACAGACTCTGAAGAAAAGACCGTTACCAAGGATGCAGATGTCATTGAGCGACTGTTAGACACTGATAACGTCTCCAAGTATGCCCGATTTCGAAGTAACGATGATGGACAGGATGTACTCCACTTTGAGAGACACTTGTCCAAGTCCTTCTCCGACTGGTTGGGTCTCAAGCTAGCCGAGGTTGCATACGAAGAGGCTGGTGAGATTAAAATCCATACTAAAATTGACGGCTCACTCGCGCAGTTCGAATACAAACAAGAGCAATTTGAAGAAAAGTTCGTGGTGAACAAGGACTACGAACTTGTTGGTGAGATATTGCGTACTCCCAACGACAAGTACCCAGTCAGCCACGTCGAATGGGGGAGGCGTAATTACGAGAATCCACAGAAGTTCTTGCAAGATTTTTATAGCTCATACTTTGAGCTCAGCCACTACAAGTCAGAATATCTGTCGCTAACCCAATCTATTACGCCGCATGTCTCACGGATTATCGACCATGAGGATGAGGTGACGAAAGGAGGCCCCCACGGGGAGACTCATGTCGTCAAAGATAACTCCGAGTTCAAAGTCGTGTTCGCGGACAAGAACATTGAGTTGTCCAAGGGGTGGCAGCTCGAACTGGCCAAAGCCTTCCAAAACGACGATGTAGTACAGATGCATCATGTCGGGTTGCCGCTCTCAGAGGAGGCAACGAATATCGGACCATTCGAGGTCTACAACGAACTCAACATCAACGAGGAGCGCCTCAACGAACTCTACGCCATCACTCGTGAAGCCGGGCGCGGAAAACACCTTACCGGCATCATCTCCTGTGTGATTTTCTATATTGCGTCACGATGGTCTCCGAGCCCTATTTCCCACTTCTTCGAGACTATGGCAAAGAGCTTTGAGGAGGACTTAGATGCGGAGGGTATGATTCTTCGCGACGAGGACCGGATAGTCGAATTCAAAGACAGAGATTGGGTCGTTGATGAGGATGATAAGGCTCTCGCTCAGAAAATCACAAAAGAGATTCAATCTGACGCGAAGTTGGTTCTCGTCGGGGTCGAAGAAGAAGAACAACGTATTCGTCCGGTAGCTCGCAACAAGTTCGATTCCGAGCGAAATGAGCGGATACGGGACGCGCTGAACGAAATGAACGGACACCATGAATCGATAGAACTGAACTCGCTCCCGCTTGGCAACGGGGATTGCTTGCTGTTCGTGTATGCGGTTCGCGAGAACCAGACGTTCGACCTCGATATGACCCTCGCGTAACGGTAGAGCTATTTGAGCGACTGTTGGCCTCCGTACGACCCAGCACAGAATTTGGCTTGCAGCAATGCACGGCGACAGCGTAACTGGGAGAGCTCACTTCCATTAAACGGGGTAAACGACACAATTGCGAAGGGATGAGTCTCAGTTTGTTAGTTGACCACCTCCCCAGAGACGCTTAGTTCTCGTCTCCATTGAGCAGAGGCACGCTCACAGGTCGGAAAGGAACCCCACTCAGTACGAGAGGGGTGTTCAGTGGAGACTATATTTCAGTACCAGAACCCGTGGAACATCTCACTCGGTATGAGGGGTGTGGCCGGTAGCGGCTATATTACCAGCCTATATCTGTGAAATATTTCACTCGGTACGAGGGGTGTGGCCACGCGGTTGTCGAGTGGACGTTTCTAATGTAAGTGCTGTTAATTACCTCTGAGAGGTCAGAATTCGGGATTTTACATCGGAAGTCCGCACTCAAACGAGACCTGCCTGCTCTGTCGGGTCGGGAAAATCCTTGTCGTGGTCCTCTGCGAGTTCAATGTACCACTCGCACCGGTCGAGAATGCTGGCGAGCGTTCCGCGTGAGAAGCCGGTTGCATCCTCAAGCTCGCTGTACGAAGCTCCTGCGTCGCGGAGCGTAATGGCGAGCAGAACCTTCTCGAAGCCGTCACCGGGTACGAGCTGTTCTCGTCGGTCGTCGAACTCGGTTCCAGTTCGCGGACGACCCTGATGGAATCCGTTTTCGACCCGTTCCTGTATTTTTGCCCGGGCGCGCTGAATCTCGCGACGTTTTGCAACGTCGTCCATGTAGGCGCGAATCATCTCAATGAGCCACGCTTCATCGCTATCGAATTCGACGCACTGGTTATCGGCTGTCGTCCATAGTTCAACGCCCCAGTCGTCAAGGTCGTACATCAGCATTGACCGTTCGCGCTTATCACGGGAGAGCCGGTCGCGGTCGCGTACGATAAGGATGTCTGCCAGACCGTCTTCGAGGTCTGCTTGCATCTCGATGTATTCGGGGCGCTTTTCGTCGAACCCGGATGACCGTCGCCCGTCGTCGTAGATGCGTTTAAGTTCGAACCCGTGTTCATCTGCGAGGTCACTAATCTCTCGCTTCTGGTCGCCGATGCTGGTGTCGGATTCTTGCGAGAGTCGAGTGTACCCAACGGCCTTCATTCATCACCACCTTTGATAACGGTCAACTCTATTTTGTCGCGAGAACTCCCGCTCGACCATTCGAGCTTATCCCCTTGGTCCAATCCGAAGAACTCGGCAAGTTGCTTTGGGATTGATGTGCTATACTGTGTGATGGTTCGCTTGGACCCATCCGGGTCGGATACCTCGGAAGTGGTCTTCTGGACAGTGGATTTTGGCATATCTTATGTTGTACAACATGTTGTATTACTATTAGTGTACCGTTGACCTGTTCGAGAAACCCCGATATACTGAACAACTATTCTTCGAGTTTTTCAACTACCTCTCCATAACCCGAATCTATCCCGTGGTCTATGAGTTCGTCGCCGTCATCAGAGTCGTCTCTGTACTCGTCCCCGCAATCGGGACAGACAGAACCTCCGCGTTGTATCTCATACGTCCCTCCGCACTCGCAGTTTGGGTACATGTCCACCCACATCATGGACAACGACCGCAATATAAATTTCGGACCTATTATTTGGGAAATATACACGTACATACGCAACCACATATCTACGTATGTGCGTACGTACTCACGTATGTCGCGACGAGAGAACCTCGTTTGACACTCGTCAGCACAATATGGGGTTGAATCAGTCCCGAATTCCGATGACCTCGTAGTTAGGCGACGCTAATCCGGCTCATACATCCACGCCCACGCGGCATGGAGGTCTCGTTCGTCATACTCCTCGGGCAAATCCTCGATGCTGATTGTCGCCTCGGCGATTGCTCCCGGTTCGTCGGACTCTTTGTCGAATGCCGAGAGCGTCGGGCCGTACTGTCTCGAATCGAACGACACGTCCAGTCACAGCCCGTCACTCCTCGTTGCCATCCATGCGAGGGCGGTCGTCGTCCTCCCCAGACCCTCTAATAATACGCACCGCTCGGAAGGCGGCGGTAATCACGTCAATGTCACCTCCCGAGAACTCAGCAATCTCTTCAGGAGTCTTGGCCTTCCGCTTTTGGTCGTCAGTCATCGTCAAAGAACAGTTCGTCGTCATCGGCAGACAGGTCCGGCGTCCGCTCGACAATCTCGTCATTTCGCGCCATCCGTCGAAACTCACTGAACTCGTCTCCGACCAGTTCGCGTGCCTCTTCGTCTATAATTTCGCCGCGTACCCAGCGTCGATATATGCGTGCGATGTCGTCCATATCCATATTATCACGAGTCGCTCGCATATTCGTTTGGTCGTCCTTCGTCGGCTCGTTGGTGTCGTCACCCATTGGTCTCCTCAATGATGTCGGCAGCCGCGTGGATGTCCAGCGCGAGTTGCGCGGTGGCTCGGTGCCTTCGACTCGTCGCGTCATCGTCGAACTCACCCATCCGGTCGGCGATAACCTCGGGGTCGGTCTCGTCAAGGAGGCGGAGCGCCGCGCCGACCGCGACCGACTCTGGCGGACGACGGAACTTGCTGTCCACTTGCTCGGCGACACCGACCAGTACAAGTCGATTGAGATGCGTCTCCGCCTCATCAGGCTTGACGCGGGCGCGCTCTGCAATCTCCTTGACGGATTGGTACTCGTACGTCTTGTTCGCCACCTCCCAGACACGCCCCCACGGCGTCGTCTCCTCAACCCATTCATCCACGACACGCTCGTTCACGTCATCCATACACGGTATTCGTTGGAGCTTCTGTTAATTGTTCACATACATCGCCATATACGCGCTCACGTACATGACCAAATACGAGAGTACGTACGTGGTCACGTATGCGCGTACGTCACCTGATTAACAACACTGATGGGGTCTGACATCAAATCTCTTGGCGATGACTCGCGAGGTTGACGACACGGACGAACAGACCATCGCCGGGGCGTACTACGACGAAATCACGTACGCTCACCTCATAGAACTGGTTGGAATGGACGCGGCGTCTAACTATTACATCCTCAAGCGCCAGATGGAAGAGGCTGCATGAGGACCATCGAACGAGGATTGATACCGTTTTTAGATGCCGGATAGCAATTCGTTGCTGGATAGTTCGTGGGTGATTGGATAATTATTGTCGGAGGTAGAGGTACACGTCAAACACTCGTGTGGTCTCATCGTCCCCAGTCAATGACTCATACGCCCGAGAGTGCGCTTCCTGCATCCAGTTCATTCCGAGAGTCGCCAGTCGCCACGTGGGCGCGCACTCCAGCCAGACCTCGAACTCGTCTCGGTCGGACAACATCACAACCGAGTCAGTGTCCCCATTATAGTGGAAAACGTATTCGTCGTTCATCGGGTCTGTCGGCACAATGGTCTCCATCTGGTCGATGCAGAGCGCGTCGAGCAGCCAGTCGGCCTCCTCGTTCGTGAGGTTGAGTTCGTCCCGGATGTCCCGAACGAAAGTTCCAAAGAGGTTCTTCGCCCGGGCATACACCTCGTCGCCCGATGGAACGTCCGCCGGGTCAGGAGTGGATACATCGACGCCTCCGTCGGTTAGCACAGTCGGCGATTCGTCGAGGTCAAAGGGGTCAACCGGGTGGCTATCAAACGAGTCGTCTCCATCGAAGTTGTTGAATCACATATATGTCAGAACTCATAGATTGGATAAATATATTCGGGTGAAAGGAAAATTAACCCGTTTGGTTTAAACCGCCTGCTCAATCGACTTCAGAAACGCTCGAAGAACAGGTCTGCGTCCGTGAGCGCGCGCTTCACATCCTTCAGCAGCTGCCGCTTCTGGCGGGTGTTATGGATGTGGGTCTTCACGCTGTTCACACCGAGACCAAGGAACCATCCGACCTCCTGCTTGGTCGCTGAGGAGCCGTGCCAGAGTGCATAGCACTCGGCCTCTCGATAGGATGGTTTGATGCCTCGGATTACGTCGTCAGCGTCCGCGTCGTACGCGTAGTCGGTCGCGTCCGCAACTCGCATCAGTGGCTCCAGCGTAAACTCATCAGAGTCGCCGAGATTGCCACCCCGGTCTACAACGAGGTCGTCGGCAACATCGGCGTCAACCTCTCTGAGGTAGTGCAGTAGTACCGTACTGCCGATAGTACTTTCCGCGTCGGTCATAACAGGTGGATATTCAAGGCCGGTGTCAGCCGCCCTGCGTTCGGCCTGTTCCTCGTCAATCTCACGAGCCTCTTCCAGCGCGCCCTCATCGAGTGCGACGACCTCGTACTCAACCTCGCTCTCGTGCCCGGGGCCAGACGTAACGATGTACTCGACGCCCGCTGGGCCGTCAACCTCTGGGTGTTCGTCTATCAGGTGGATTCGGTGAGTGGTGACTTCTCGGGCAGCCATACTCTAAGAGACGTATCACCTGAGCTTAAGTATTCGGGTGAATTATGAATTAACCCATTCAGTCCCGGGACAGCACCGGAACCAGCGCGTCGGTGTCACACGTCATCGATTTGAGTGCCTCGGCAGCCTCTTCAGAGACCTGACCCTCAATGAGCTCCGGGTATCGGTCCACAACGTCCACGGCGTGGCCAAGCGCGTACTGTTCACCGAGGGCGAAGTAAACCATCAGAATCGTTCGCTGTCGAATCGCGTCGTCGTGAGTATCGAGCACAGCGTGCATTAACTAATCATATTACTTACAATTGCAAATGTCCTCCGTTCGGAAAACATGAATCAGATAAATCCCGGTTGCACGCTCAAAACCGGGATATGTGATTATGGAACCTGTCAAAATACAAATCTATCTGTGAGAACGTGCGTTGCGTCTCTCATCAGCGCGACCCCAAGTAGTATTTCGACTACCCGGTGCAACACGGCGTCGTTACTCAGACATAGAATTTGTCAAAAGGTTGCTTGACTCCTCGCAATACGAGGAGGCCCACCAAGCATACCTGATAGCATCGACGAGCAGTTCCCTGCTCATAATTATTGAGGTCATTGTCTCTTATAAAGGTGTTCAGAATGAGGTGTTTGAACATAAGATTGGAGAAGGTGTGCTAAAGGGAGTCAATAAAGAACAGTCGATTTTCTTTATAAGGATAAAGAAGATTTCTTGATGGGTGGTCTTGATAAGCACCCACAGTTTTAGTTAAAACTACCGCTCTGAATTGGTGATACAAGACAAGAATTTCCTCTAAAATGCTGTTCCTTTATATAGGAACCTCTCCCTGAGAGAGTCTCTAGAAGGTTCCTTCTTTATTCTTTATATCTCTTCTTTATTCTTTATTAAGGAATTCATAGAGAGTCTCGGGAGATGCATCATATCTGCTCCCGTCGTCCCATGACAGGGAATCTTTGCTTGCGGCCATCCTCTCTGGGATGCACACCACATCGACGCAAATGCTATAAGGGTGTAAGTATCAATATTCGATAACATGCCCACCATGTTTACCCAGAAAGCATCGAACGGAGGTTCGATTGATGTCCTGTGAGCGAAGAGAAGTTGTACAACTTCTACGATACTCCTGAGGTTCAGGAGGCATTGAAGAAGAAGTGCAAGGAGATGGGTATCTCCAAGTCGGAGCTTTTCCGCGAGTACTCTCGGCGAGTCCTCGCTGGGGACCTCCCTGAGTCCATGTCTCGCGAGGAGCAACTCGCCCGCGCGTCAACGCTCGAAGAGGAGGCTGCCGAGAAAGACGCTGAAGCAGAGAAGGCCGAGGAGACGGCAGCTCGACTCCGCTCGGAGGCTGAGTCTCTCCGGCAGGATGCGGCTGACCTTCGCGAGCGTGCGGAGGAAGTCGAGCCGTTCGACGACCTCATCGACGACCTCGCCGAGGAGATGCTCACGAGCGAGATGCGTCTCTTCACCGGTCACAAGAAAGTCTCGGATGTGGCGTCCGAGCACGGCGTGGCTGAGGATGAGGTCCTCGACGCGGTTCAGGAGGCGACGAACCTCCCTGACTACCGTTTCATCAAGGGCGGACAGCCCGGTGATTCGCGATGAGTGCCGAACCAGAGGTCTCTGACGCCGGTGAGGGTGAGGCCGACGTTGATGCGGCGAAGCTGTCGCGCTCGACGGGCCTCAACATCCTCACCCAGACGATTCTGGTCAACTTCGTCCAGTCACAAGAGGACGAGCTCTCTCGACTCGTCGTTGATGACGATGGGACGTTCCACCTCTCGATGGTGGAGTTGGAGTCGCACTCGCCGTCCACCTGTGAGCACGTGGTGACGGACGATGCGTTCCGAAGTCGCGTCCTCAACTGCGTGGCGACCCTGCTGGAGGAGCCCGCGCTCGTCGAGTACGTGGCCGAGGAAGCGGCAGAGCACGAAGATGAGTGGGAGGAGGAACTCGGAGTCGTCCTCACACCCGACTCGTCGTTGCCGGTCACTCTCCCCGACTCGGAGTACGATGTGCGCCTGTGTGACCCGACGGATGAGATGCATATCCAGATTGGTCACTCGAACCTCGACCGTGTTGGTGAGTTGGTTGCCATCGATGGCATCTGTCAGCAAGCGTCCCCGCCTTCGCCACGGATGTCGCGGATGGCGTTCAGATGCGAAGCGTGTGTCGCGGAGCACCACGTTGACGCGCTGTGGACGATGAGCACGGGAGATGTAGATGACCCCGGCGTCTGTGACCACTGCGAACACGGCAACTTCGCCGAGGCGCACGACCGACACGAGTACGTGGACTACCAGCAGCTCAAGATTCAGGAGTCCCCAGACGGAGCGGAGGACCCCTCGAACCCGCGAGACATCATGGTCGATGTCATCGATGACGTGAACCTTCTTGACGAAGCGAAACCGGGTGACCGAGTAACCATCCTCGGCGAGCTGAGCATCCCGAAGGACTCGGAATCGACCGTCGTCCGACCGTTCATCGACGCGCGGGCGATTGCGACGGACAACGAGCGGTTCGAGGTCATCTCGCTCTCTGAGGACGACATCAAGGAAATCGAGAAACTCGCTGAACTCGATGACGACGTGTTGTTCGACATCCTGATGGACGCCATCGCACCGGACATCATCGGTCGAGATTCGGAGAAGCTGGCCATCGTCCTCCAACTGTTCGGAGGGACGTGCTACGTGCAGAACGGCTCTCGCGAGCGTGGTGAGGTCAACGTTCTGTTCATCGGAGACCCCGGCACGGGGAAGACCGACCTGCTGGAGGCAGCAGCGAACATCGCTCCTCTCGTCGTTGAAACATCGGGCGAGGGTGCGACGGGCGTCGGCCTCACCGCCTCTGTCAACCGCGAGGAAATCGCGGGACAGTCGGAGTGGGTTGCCAAGGCTGGACCAGTCGTCCTCGCTGACCGAGGGATGGTCACTGTTGACGAGTTTGACAAAATCAGCGACGAGGACAAGCCGAAACTCAACAGCGCGCTCGAAAAGGGCTACGTCAAACTCAACAAGGCGTCCATCAACACGGAACTCAACTCCCGCGTCTCCGCGCTCGTTGCCGCGAACCCCGTCAACGGACGGTTCGACCGCGCGGAGCCATACGTCGAGCAGTTCAACCTGTCGGCTGACCTCTTCGACCGGTTTGACATCGTGTTCGCATTCGAAGATGACCCTGACGAAGACATCGACCGCGAGGTTGTGCGCAACAAGCTCAAGCGGTTCACGCGTGTAAGTGACGATGGGGGCGAGGAAGAGGAGCTGGACATCTCTCACGACTTGCTCCGTAAGTACGTGGCGTACTCGCGGCGCAACATCGAGCCGATGTTCGAGGAGGACTCCGAGGCGCTGGGACTCTTAGAGGAGTTCTTCATCAAGTTGCGAAAAGACCTCTCCAACGAAGCGTCAGACACGGTTGCAGTCAACTACCGCGACTTCAACACGTTCCGCAGGCTCGCGCAGGCCAGCGCCCGAGCGCGACTCTCGGACACGATTGAAGAGGAGGACGCCTACCGCGTCATCCAGCTCGTGATGAAGTCGCTGGGGAGCGTGTTCGTGGACGTGGAGACAGGGCAGTTTGACGCCAACAAGTTCCGAAAGGAGGTGTGCAACCGATGAGCACCGAAGCTCCGTCCGCCGGACGGTCGGCGACGATGAAGGTTCGTTCGAACCGCGACGAGTTCGTTGAAACGCTGCCCGTCGAGGATGTGGAGTGGCTCCGCCGACAGGCTCCATTGAGCGACTCGATGTTCGCGTGGCTGCGCGAGGCGCGTCTCATCGAGCCAGTCGGTGAGGACGGCGAGTACACAGTCTGGCGAACGACGCCGAGGCTGGCCGCCTGCGTTGAGCGTATCTACGGCGAGGATGCGCTGCTTTCTGAGGACGACCTCAGCAAGATAGAACACTGACGCAACTGTCAGTGCGATTCTCTTTTGGTTTCGATATGGCTGCAAACGGGGACAACCTACGCGCAAGAGGCGACAGGACACACTGGAGGCGTTTGATTCACTCGTGGAGACCCAGCGCGTTGATGAGGAGCTTTGAATGCCTACAGAGTGCTATTGAGGCATAGTTTTATATTGGCTTGTTGAGTCGTTAGCTCTGACGAATCGCATGACGGAGGCGACCCCCGTAATGGAGCATCACGAACTCTCGCGTAAGATGGCGATGGAGTATATAAATGACTCTACGCCGTCTTGTGATTCCTAATCGTAATGGAACAGGATGGGCGCTGCAGGATTTGAACCCGCGACAACTTGGTCCGAAGCCAAGCACTCTGTCCAGACTGAGCTAAGCGCCCTCACCTTCTGCTTTCCGTCCACTCGGTATAAGTCACTCGATTCGTCACC
>LFCJ01000683.1_pt1 | contig 21994 bp, 25 predicted proteins | sample 643141 | NCBI WGS metagenome assembly LFCJ01 (sample SAMN03766243, study PRJNA286221) | soda lake metagenome | biome: soda lake; feature: Kulunda steppe; material: water; isolation source: sample B1-Br-g2 brine of Lake Bitter-1 | place: Russia: Kulunda steppe | collected 2010-07
CATATACCGTTGGATAGCTCTCAACGGCAGGATTCCGAATATATAGTTTTTATTTGGTTTGACACGTGGCGTCCAAAAGTTATGAGGACAAACCCCTCCTGGCTTGTGGATGTTTTTTTTATGGCTGGTGTTCACCAGCAACCTGATCAGTCAAACTACCTGGCTGAAGGTCAAACTTAAACTTGTAACCTTGGATATCTTCTGTCTGGCTGGCAGTGTCCAGCAAGCCCAGCAGTCAACTTTTCTTGCTGAAGGTCCCTATTGTAACTTGTAACTTTCCCGAGACATAAGACATTTTTAAATCGGGCTGGCAGTGACCAGCAAGCCCAGCAGTCAACCCAACTGGCAGAAGGTCTAAACCCGTTGTAACCTTTTACTATATAACACGCCAACAGGGTAACCCCTGCTGGTGTAGTCTTCTACCTAATATTTTGCGAGCAATTTGTGGCTTTTAATTGGTACTCTTACACTCTGGCAGCCGTACAACTCCAGGTAAATCCCTCACGCAACTGCGCCAAGTCATTAGTACAAACATGAATGCACAGTCGCAATCTCCTGACATGCCATCAAATGTCAACTCTGCGCGCATCGCACCTCTCCCTTCCATCGCACCATCCTAAAAGGTTAAAAAGGCACCATGTACATCCACCAAGCACACCCTGAATGCTATGAGATGCATGGGCCGCACATGTAAACATCCAAAATGCTATGAATAAGCTATATGGCCTAGCACCTGGCCTCCCTGAGTTGATGCTGAAGCTCCTGTCCTCCTGGCTTGTAGCCTGGCTGGGCTGGGCACCATGCATGCTGGATGTTTCGATGCCTGAGCATTGATGGGCTTGATTTATTCTCTACAACCCAAATGCACAAAACTGCACGCGGCATGACCAAAGCCCGCGTTTGCCAGTGCAGCGCGTGCCTCAACACCACCTATACATGCCCTCCTTCAAAGAAGCATCCAATACTGCTGGCCTTTTCCGCTTTTTCCAGTCATGCATACATGTTTGCCTAACTCTCGCTCACTCTCTGTTTGCCCTGCTCACATCTCTCTTCCTCTCATATTTCTATCAGCACCATGGCAGACAATTCTGCACAGTGGCGCTTATCAGTCCCAGGGCAGGCACCTGGCCTCAAAACACCCTTTGCCTGCCGACTGCAATGCGACAGCGCCAGCCTAGCTCCATGGCTGGCGCTCACTCGACGCGAAGATTGTGTAGATGATGGTGCCAAATAGCTGACACAAACAAGTTGGGTAGAAGAGCGCAAATGCCCACGAGTTGGTAGCGTCCAGCAGGTAACCAGCTGCTGTGACTCCCAACACGCCGGGCAGTGCGCCTGCTGTGTTGGTGATGCCCAGCAAAGCACCTGAGTAAATAAAAAACATTGCCGGGAAAGGATGAGACGGGTGTGAGGCACATGGATTTGGAGTTTTACAGGTGACATGTTGATGGCATTATGAAACAACACAGTGCAGGCAGTCAATAACAAGGGCTAATGAGCGCATCCTCCTCTTTCACAGGTTGAACGGGCACGACAAGTATGGAAGCAGTCAAGGCGACATTGCCAAAATAACATCAACTGCATTATGTGCATATACAGCAGGCTTGTTGAAATCCTTCATCAAACAACATCAGCAGCAGCACGCTGGGCCATCCTCAATGGGAAACGCATGGAACACTTGAGTCTGGCAAGCTCTTGTATTTACTTAAAAGCGGAGCTCCAATTACATTGTGAAGAAGTGGCGCGTTTGTGTTTAGAGTGTTTTGTTCAGATGCACAACACTGCATGGACCCAGCTCACCCTAAACTTGATCAACAAGCACGTATGCAGCCTGCCTGCTTGATGGAGAGCATATTCTCCCTGAGCCTGAAGAGCAATGTTTAGATAACTAAGCGCGCAGGATGAAGGTAATTCACCCTGGGTCTCAGCTGACAGGCTGTAGACCATAAGCCAACTTCTACTCTAATTGATGACCAAGATGGTTGTCAAAGTTGGGAGGCTTCGCCGAGCACACCTTCGCCTAGGCCAAAAAATGCCTGCCCTGACTTACCAAGGCAGGGCCCCTTCCATAAATGCAAGAGGGGTTGCCTACAGGAGGGCTTTTCACCATGGAAAAGCCAAGGAGTGGGTGTGTCTCGTTTCTGCGGAGAGCTACCCATTTGTGGGTGACAAACCTAGTAAGGAGCTACTGAGAAATATTTGTGGTCGCCCCCCCAAACGCCCCCTCCCCCTGCTGTCTCACTACGCTTTTTAGCATCAATCCTCAGAATTTGAGAAGCCAGGGGGGTCAAGGCACCTCAGGGGCCATCCCTGAGGTGCAGGTCCCAGCCTGCTGCTCCTGGCTCTGCCCGTTGTGATGTCCGGGCTTCCAGATTTGGCTGTCTTAGCCCAAATGAGCAAGCCTGAGCTTACATGTCTTGTTTTAATGATATATCTGCGTTGGAAGGCCGATAAGCACAGCTGTCCTTGAAAATGTTACTCAAGCCAGAGTGCCTGCTGACAGATGCTTGTGTTTCTTCACATCCGCTGGGCCAAAAAGACCAATACGGCCATTGAAACAAGGCTGCTGCACGGGAGGAAGTTATCACAGCCTGCTGACATTGCGGTTGACTGACCCTGCAGGACACTTAAAGAGTGTAAATTCAATCCGCTAATGCCTTGCCCCCGCTCGACAGCACGGCCAACTCAGCAACTATACACATCTAGGACATCCACTTCTAATCAAAAAGGATCAGGCCAATTGGTGGCCTTGGCAGATTTTGGCGCAACTTTCTTGAACCAGCCTTTAGGCCATCTCGCCCCTCCCTGGCCTCTTTCACTTTCCTCACCCCAAGATGACACCTCATGTCCCAAGTGCTTCAATTTCGAGGTCATAGCCTGATTTGGAAGCTTGTGTACAAGAGGCCAGCCAGCCATTAGTCCAAATCAGCCCTGGCACCACCTGCCCAGCCCAGTTCACACACGGGCCCTCTGTCCGCCTGCTTTACATCGCCAAATGCAGTTGAAATCATCTTTTTTTAACTCTTCAGGGCATGGAACGGTGCACAGGGTGGAAAAATTTAAAAAAGAAGTGCGCACTTCTACAGCTTGGCTCAGGGTTAAGTCATGCGTGCATTTGCTCATATCAATGCAAGTATGCTACGAACAGTGCGTCTATTAAACCTCAATTTGTCCTCATTTGGTGTAAAATGAGGGTTGAGGTCGGGAGGGGGGTGGGGGCCGTGGACCCCTTATCTGACTCCCCAGCAATCTCTAACCACCCCTATTTCACAAACATGTATACAATTGAAAGTGCCAACTAAGGCTATGAGCAGAACTGCTCTCCTTCACGAACAGGGACACCAAAACGCTTGACCACAATGGGTGCAAGCTGGTATGACTGTACAGCACTCTGTGCTTGGCTGAGCGCACTCCGGCCCTGGAACAGGGAGAGCAAGCATTAGCAAGGGAGGTCTCCAACAAACTCCAGGGAGAGCCAGGGCAGTGATGCAGAAGGCAGCAGCAGCAACAGCAGCAGTTGAGACTACTACTTAAAAACTCCCTTGATCCTCTTTATTTGCTCATGTTAGGGTTTAGGTTAGGGTTAGGGTTGTATTAAGTTACACAGTAATGAGCGGGAACACGGGGGGATGCAGGGGAGGGAGGGTCGCATCAGACGCATTGAGGTTTTTTAGTGTGTGAATTTTAGCGATGCCGAAAATGCAATCAAAATACGCATTACCCAACCCTGGTTTGGCTTGGCAAGGGCTGGACCGTTGGTGAGGAGACCTATGCTCCTCATATATGCTGCTGCCTTGCCCGCCAGGGTGAGGATAGTCTCAGTAAAGACATGCTGCATCCAAATAGCTGGCAGGCTCCCGCTCAAGGTGCTGGCTTAGCTCATCTTGCTTTTATAAATAGCTTAACAAGCCACGAAACTAAGCTGCAGACCTATGAAACCTTCTTAATATGTGTTCCACAGCTCAGCTCGCAAAAGTCCGCCACACTCTGAATGGCCATCGGCACATAGCGTAACTGCCGCATCAGCTCAGTGCAAACCATGCTTGCTTGCCCAATGGTAATGGCACTGCTTGATACTTCTACGTTACCTGCGAACTGGGGAGACAGGTCCTGGTGATTGCAGTACAAGCCTGCTCTAGACCAAGCTGACAGCGCAAAAGCGGCAGACATCAGCGCTACAAGCACGATGATCGTTGGGTTGCCGATCGACAAGAGCCCCGCGCCTGCAGTCTGTGCACATGAAACGCAAGCATACACGGTTGGGCTGCCAAATGATAGGAGCCCTGCGCCCACAGTCTGCGCACATGGAATGCAGGCAGACACACACTGCCGAGATAGGCCAAGCCATCTCGCCACAGGATCATGCAGAGGGTGTGGTTCATCGGCGCGCACCAGGGGCAAGGGCCCTTTCATGCGGGGGCACGTGCTTTCAAGTGAGTACTGTTGATGGATGCACACAACGCACTGGTGTGGCCAGACGCCAGCGTGGTGGGTGATAGGGAGTTCACAGGCTACACACAAGGTCTCTGACCACAGACAAAAGGTTGCAATGCTGCTCATGCTGCTCTGGCACGCTGCATCGAGCCTTGGGATGGCTGACAGGCATGGTCATGGCTGACCGGCATGGTCACATGGTCTCAGGGCCCAAATGGTTAACAGACAGTTAGCTGATCACAAGGAGCAGTCAGTCCGGGGGTCTCTAAATTCCTTGTCAGCTTCCCTGCCGCACCTGAGTTGCAGCGGCTGCGGACGTGCTGTTGATTGCGTAGGGCGTGAGGAGTGCGCAGCCGACCATGCACGCTGCAGGTCCCAAGAAAGCAATGCCTTGGCAAATCTTGCGCACGCGGGTCAGGGGCATTCCCTGCTCAACCATGCGGTCGGCGATTGGTCCCACCTGCAAGTGCAAGATCGTGTAATTATGGTTCATGCATCCTGAAGGAACTTGCAGGCGTTCTTGGCAAGTGCACCCCTCAGCACGAGAGCCCACAGGGGGCACAGGTGTGCAGGAAAATGCAGGGCAGGGACTCCGGAGCACCCAGGTGCTTGCACCAATTGTTTGTCATGAGGAGATACTAGATGGCACCCAAGCCCAATGAAGGCTTGCGGCCAAGTGAGAAAACTACACGACGGCGACTGCACCTAACAAATAATGCAACAAAAATGCAGACTTCTACAAGGATGCCAACAAGTAGCCTCCGACATGTGCGACAACTTACTAGGGGCATCATTGCAATCATGGCGGCGTACGGAATAAGGGTCAGGATGGAGCTCTTCTCCACGTTCAGACCCAGCGCTAGCTCAAAGTAGGAGGGCAGCCATGCCAGCAGCGTGTAGTACCCCCAATTGAAGCAAAAGTGTGCGCAGGTGACAGCCCAAACAGCTGGAGATCTGAACATAGCGCCCCAGGGCACTTTTTTGTCGCCATCACTTGTACTGCTACTTGTGCTGGTGCTGTTGCTGCTGTTGCTACTGCTGGGACTACTTCTGGCAGTGGCGCCACTGCTACTGCTGGACAATGGATCCGCACTGCTGCCAGAGCTGGTGTACTCGGCAGGGGCAGCATTCAGCTGGGTGTCCTCATCCTTCTTCACCGCTGGCCAGAAGCAGCACCAGATCAAACCCATGATGGCAAACAAGTAAAAGACCGAAGGCCAGCCGAAGCAGCGGATGAGCGGCCCAGACAGGAGGAGTCCCACAGCGCTGCCCACATCCAGCCCACCCCACACCATGGACACCGCCCGCGCTCGCTCAGTTGAGGGCATCAGGCGTGCAAGCACTGTGGTAGCTGCCGAGGGAGCCACACCCTCACCCAAACCGACCAAGGCACGAGATGCACAGAGCCACAAGATACCCATTTGTGCAGCGGGCGGAGCGATTAAGGTGCTGCAGGCAAGGCAAGGGAGGGAAGTTGGCACTTTGGCATGCATAAAATTGCGGTAGGGCTCATTTGTACGCGCGCATGAATGCTCAGTTAGTGCATCAGGTTCTTTGTTCTCAACAGCAAACAGGTATGGATGCTCGTGCAGAGCCCAGATTTCCTGTCTCCCTCCAGGCATCATGCAAAGGGCTGGTGGCATGATCTGGATGTAAAGCTGACTATGTTGGCGCACACAGCAAGCGAATGCCAACTCACCCAAATGACCAAAGTGCCACTCCTGCAGCCAGCACCTTGGTGCCACCAATCTTGGTGGCAATGTATCCACCCGGGAGTTGGGTGGCTGTGTAACCCCAGAAGAATGAAGACGAAACAAGGCCGCGATCTAAAGCACTCCAGCCCAGCTCATGGGCCATGGGAATGACAGCCACCGACATATTGACTTTGTCCATGTTGCACAATACAAATGCTACCTGCAAGCATGCCACAGGCAGGGTTCGCATGAAGGGCCAGCATGCATGTCAAGGCTGATGCGCACAGCTGCGGGCTAAAGTACCGATGCAACACGACCCCAACAACACAGGACAGTGGCATCGCAGGGGGGAGATTGCGTCTTCCTGCGGGTCACACCCAGCACAGTGCACATGATCATGCGAGCCACACACCAGGCACACCTGTCGAGCAGACTAGTGCCAGCGCACCTGCACAGCACGCTGCTTCCTCTCTTGCAGGGCACTTGCCTACAGTGGGCATCACTGCACGCTGTGCATGCCAGAGATGCTTGGCGACACTAGCAGCATCGTGCTTCCAGGCCACAAACCAGTGGGAAAGTGAGAGTGCCCAACAAGTGGCCCAACAAATACTTACAGCCATCATCAACACCACTTTCCAGCGGTGGGGCAGCTTTTCTTGAGCAGGAACGGTGCTGCCTGCTGAATTGCTGCCCTGCAGGCTGCTGCTGTCATCAGAGGGCTGCGCGAAGCCGCCCGCTGCAGCAGCTGCAGTCCCAACTTGCCGATGATGTCCCGCCATGGGCTGCTTCCGCCTCAACGCCGTGTGATGTTGTGGCCACATCGGGGGCAGCAGTAAGCCCTCGCTGCCACTGGGCGTCGGTAGCCCTCCCTGGCACGGCTGGGCTTTACTCGCGGGCCATAATGACGATGCTGCTGCTGGCGGTCCACAGACATGACGATGCTGCTGCAGCCCTGTAGGATGGTATTGGCTACCCCTCCAGAGTCCAGGTATTGAGGGTGCAAGTCCAGGGATGTTGTTCACTGATGCTGGCACCCCTAAGCCCCGCAGCATCATCACTCTTCCCACCTAATCCTCTCAGGCCAAGCCCTTTTAGGCTTTGCTTGCAGGGTTGAGGCCTGGTTTGCACCTGCTGGTGCAAGGAGAGGTGACCAATTCGTACCGATGCGCATATCAATTCCTCGACAGCCAGTGAAGTAAGGTGACAAAAGACACAGAGCCGGAAAGAAGGAGCACAGGCCTTGCAAGGGGGGGGGCAAGCGATGGGCGAAGCCTGCAGCTCAGGAGTTCCTGGCCTTTTTCCCACATCACCGTTGCCAACGCGCAGCTCACAGCCGCACGCACACTGGGTATGAAGGACAGTTCAGCTTAAAGCGCGCACAAGATGGTGATGGACAGAGCCTGAGCAAGCTCAGACAAATGGGACACACCTCACCTGCTTCTACTCCCTTCCTCTCACTGTCCGACTTAAATATTCTTAAATTCTAATATTTAGCTAGGCAATACGACGCTCCTACCATTGGTAACTAAAATATTTGCATTGATGAGAGGGGCATTAAGCACGGTTGCAATGAGCAAGGACATTACATCAAAGGAGTTCAGAGCGGCATGCCTCAAAACGTTCTAAGAGCTTCAGCTGATATGATTCCAGGACACCCAAGGCCTCAACACGTCTCTTCAGCAGGCCACCTCCAGCTCACTTTTCCTTGTCCTGCAGCGCATGCAACCAAGGTTACCTCAACAACAAACGACGAGGACGCAGCATGTTGTATCAGAGCTGTCTCAACACAAAGCATGGAGTGAGACGGAGCTTGGCCACCTTACTGGATTGGGTGCATGTGCGAGTTAGATTTCTTCCCTGCTGCTGATGAACCTGCTGCTCCTGCTGCTGCTGATGATGATGATGGTGATGATGGTGATGATGATACATGTTAGTGTGTCCAAGCTTCATGCTAGTGCCTTAGTCTGGATGGTGCTCAAGTCCAAAACCAACTTCCAACAATCTAGCGACGCATGCACGTGGCAAATAAGTGATCTTCCAGTGGTCACAGCACAACATCAAATGTTTTGAAAGCCTCTCAAATAAGAGCTGGAACAAGGTCTAGCATGCACAAAGCATGTTTTGCTTCAGACTGCCTGTTCAGCCGGCACTTGCAACGCAGCACACACCTTGTCATTGGGTTCTGAGTCCTGCATGGACATCGCAAGCGCCCTCTGAAGTTCCTCATCTTCCATGTTGTCAAACATGCTTGCATCCCCCTGTGATGGAGGCTGCTGCTGCGGCTGCGGTTGCGGCTGCGACGGCGGTGGCTGTGGCTGCTGCTGGGGTGGCTCTTGCTTGGAGGAGGCTGGGGGTGCTGAGCTTTGCCCCTCTAACTTCTTCTCCTGGTCTGCTTGCATGGACAAGGCCAAGGCCTGCTGCAGCAGGGCATCCTCATCCAGCTCCATTCCCTCAGCCCCAGCTGCTGCTGCTGTTGTTGCTGCCGCTGCCGGCCCTTCCCCAGGCTTTGTCCCCTTGGCCTCAGCCGCAGCCCCACCTGCTGAATCACCTGCCCCGCTTGGCCCTGCTGCTGTAGCTCCTGCAGCCCCCTCCACCACATTCTGGCGTGCACGCTCCTCCTCCAGGGACACACGCAGCGCAAGTGCGAGCTCAGGGTCCATGTTGGGGTCTACACCAAACTCATAGGGAGCACCGCCCTCAGCTGCGCCTGCACCGCCAAAGTCTCCACCCTCGCCTTGAAAGATGGGAGAGCCAATGAGCACATCTGACAGGACAGGTCCTGGGGGGACAGTGACCTGTAACAGGAAAATGTGACAATGTCAAGCAGAAGCGAGCACGCAGCGGAGCTGCTCCTCAGCAACCCCCACAAACACATGCAGTTGCAGGTCTGAGCAAGTTGACAAGTGCTCTTGCAGTAGACCCCTGAGGGTCAACAGACGTGCGCTTATTTTCAGGCAGGAACATTGCCAATGCAGCCGAGCTGTGCTATCGTGTTCACAATCCAAACACTTGCCGCAGCATGGCAGGCAGTCAGCCAGGCTTTGCACATCACATAAGGATACTGTTGGAGGTGGAGAGAGCATGGATTGTACATTTTGCCAACAAGAGCACAAATTTGGCAGTCAGATGCGACAAGGCAGGCTTCTCACACAGGAGTGTTGCACTCAGATGGCTGTGTTCCAAGTTTTGGCACAATGCGGCTGGCATGGGTGCAACCCACTCACAAGATGGCTGTTGTTGTTGCTATTTACTGCCTCATGGAAGGCGGTCAGCTTCTCGTCATTTTCAGCTTCACAGCCGAAGCTGACAACATCCACCGCGACACTGTTCTTCTTCAACTTCTTAGCGATCTTGATCAGAGTGTCCTGCCGCAAAATGCAGGTCGGGAAGGCGAGCTGGTGCGTGCTGTCTGTGAATGCAACACACACGGTCCCTAGTGTCGATGCTGGAAACTGATGCAAGCTCATTCTGATGCAAGACTTCCTAAAATGCAGTCCCTGCCAGTGACACGACGTATGCTGGCACATAGCCCAGCTTGTCTCCTTCAGCAAGATGTTGCACACATGCAATGCACGCTGCCCATGTCCATGCATGGACCTTATATGAAAACAATGCGCGCACTGTCCTTGCAGCATTGTGACATTGCCTATCAACCCCTGGCGCTGGTGCTGCTGTGCAACCATGTGCACAAAAAAGCTGTCGTTCGTTGGTCTGTGCTCTGGGATCCGCATGGGCCAAGGCTGCGTGCATATTCTCCACGAAAGCGGCGTACAGATGCATAACCAGGAGCCAACTGGGTAGGACAGGTGAGCACCACGTGTGATCAAACTCCTAGGCCCCCCCTGCACAGGGGTCTGCCCCTCTCCCCTGCAAACCACATGCCCACCTTGTCCTCTTTCAGGGGGCTGGCCACAAAGATGACCACACGTTGCCTCTGGTTCTTGTTCTGGCGGTGCTTGAGGGCAAGCTGAGCGATTTGCACAGCTGCACTAAAGTTGGAGTGCCCCTCAACATCAATCTCGGTCATGCAGTTCAGCACACGGCCCAGGTCCTGTGTGGGCGTGACCAGCACCTGGGGCGTCTTGCCAGCCATGGTCAGCACTCCCACGGTGTTTTCGGGGTGCGCCTGGGTCTTAGCACCGGCCAGCAGGTTCACGGCGTCAGCCTGGGCGGAGAAACGCGTGGGCACGTAATCCCCGCTGCGTACATCTTCCGAGTTGTCCATGATCACCGTAGTGCACTCCGACATTCTCCCCAACTTCAAAATCGTATGAACGAAGGAAGCTAAATTATACGAGCAAATTAAAGGTTTTTAAGTTAAGCGCGTGGTCGATTTCGTGGCTGGTTGTGCCCTTGATCGAGCATTGGCGATCTTAGCGACGTATTGTGTCGCTTTTGATATTGGCAAACAAAGCTTAAGCACAATTTGGGTATCCTAGCTGCTTACGGGGCTCCCGCTTTTGTGCCCTCCTCGATCACGACACCCTTTAAACGTGATAGGCGGCCATGAGGAGCAGCATGGGCAGCCTACAGCACCATTCCGCCCCCACCTCCTTTTCTTGCAGTAGCATCCTCCCTCGCAACAGCAGCAACAGCAGCAGCAGCAGGTGGTCAGACTTTTCCAAGTCTCCCCTTGCACCCCTCCCCCTTGCCAACCCTGTGCAGATGCGCGCACCTGCTGCCCTCTCTTTGCATTGCGGCCCTCAAAGGCAGTGGCGTAGACAGCCATGCAGGATGGAGGGCAGCAGATCCATCCCTGGGTCCCCTGAGCATGTGAGCGTTGATGCGTCACTCGATTCGCCTCTGCAACTGCGGGAAGAGCAGCAGATGCTCCGCATCAGTGCTTGTGCCGTCTTACTCATTCTCCTAGTGTGTTCACATCACTGGGTACTTTGCTGCAAGCTCGCTTGCACATGCCTGGACTAGTCCAAATGCACAATTGTTCGTCTCTCTGCCAGGTCCAATACGGCAGATGGTGTGCACAGGCCTTAGCTCATAATCGTCTCTGCAGCTGCCATTGCACAACATGGCATGGACCCCGGATCTGTGGGCATGTGCCAGTGCAACCAACTTGATGATGCAGCGGCAGCAAGGGCTCAGATCCTGCTGAAGCACCTCAAAGTTTTCTGGATTTGTGGCATGAGTCTAGCTGGCTGCTCTAGCTTACTCCTGCAGTGCTCTCTTCACCAGCATGATACTCCACAGACAGAGTGTGCAAGCAGAGTTGCTATGGTCCAAATGAAACGGTGAAAATTCAATCTCACCAGTAGGTGCCGCGTCTCATGCAATGTGTTCCCAGCCTTTCCATGAACTTCTCCCACCTCCACGCAGATTTATTCATCGTCCCGCCCAGATGTGAGTGTGCGGGCAGCTGCTGGTGCAGCTGCTGGCTCTCCAGATCAAGGGGGGGAAGAGACTGTACCAGCGAAGTGGAAGATGCCTGTCTATATCTTGGGCTGGTGAGTGAGGAGGCTTGGCCTTCATGCGTCAGCCATCATTATCTGACCTTCACAATCACCACCATGTCGGTACTTGCTGATTTAATAGCCATTTTGTCTGCTCAAAGGACTGACACTGCCAGTCTCATGCAGTCTCATGCATGTTTCTGAAGTGGTGCCTTCATTTGCTACGCAATGCAGGTACGCTTTTAATATCATCTTCAACATTTTGAACAAAAGCACGCTCAACACTTTCTCCTGCCCATGGCTGGTGTCGACTTGGCAACTAGGTACGTGCGCATACACAGATGCAGGTGCTCATGTGAATGTGTGCGTGAGGGTTTATTGAGGGTGTGTGAGGGTGTTTTTCCGACGTGTCATGTGTGAGTCCACACGTGTATGTGCGTAAATGTTGCTGCACGTGTGCCGACATATGCGTCCCCATCCATTTGCATGAGTATGCAGACAAGGAGATTGACATGCTTGTTCAATTTTGCCATGCAAGACTAAGCCCCTCCCTCTCTCTTGCTCACCTGCTCCCCATGCATCTTTCTTACTTGCAGCTGCAAGCGGGCTCTTCATGCTTGGCCTATGGGCTACAAGGCTGCAGCCTGTGCCAAAGATTGACAAAGGCTTCCTCGTAGCCCTCCTCCCTGTGGCGTTTTTCCATGTTGTTGGACACGTCAGCGCTTGCTTGAGCTTTAGCCAGATGGCTGTCAGCTTTGCTCACATTGTCAAGTCTGCTGAGCCGGTGAGTGAATGGAGTTCGGCACACTCAGGGAGATTGTTGCAGCTGGCCTGGCAGTTTGACAAGGCCAGGGTAACCATCCGCTCATTGGGATCATGCAGGATTTTTGCAGCTGAACCTTGTTTAAGCAAGGTAGTACTTGAGCAAACAGGCCAGAGATGAGAGATGCATGACCATAGGTGGCACTGTGAATCACAGATACTTTCCACCAGGGTTGGGTCATGCGTTCATTTGCCCGGACCAATGCGCGTATGATACGAACAATTAGCGTATTTAACATCAATGCGTCCGCATTTAGGGGTCATCCTTGAAGGTAGTGGTTAGGGGGGGTAGAGGGGGGCCTGTGAGTCCCCAACTGCCCCCCCAGCTACCTATAACCACCCCTATGCATACTTATGTATATATATTCAAAATGCCTATAGAAAAGGGGAAGGAGTGGGATCATGTCACAATCATCGAGCTGAAAGACAAGTCGCACCAGCACAAGGTGGAGTGCAAGTACTGCAAGCATATCTTTGTAGGTGGTGCTTCCCGCATCAGGGAGCACTTCCCGCACATTAATCCAGCTTGTGGGGTAGCAAAGTGCACAGCAGATGAGGCAGTCCTGCAGCCTGTCCTGGATGAGGTGAGGGCCATTGATGCTCAGAACAAGGCAGCAGCAGGAGCAGCAGCAGCGCAGCGCCAGCTCGACAGGAGTACAGCAGCAAATGCGAGCAAAACTGGTTTTCTTTCGTGCACAGCAACAGCCGGAACCGCTTGAACACATCGCGCGCATGCGAACTGGTGTGGCTGTACAGCAACCTGCGCTTGGCTGAGCGTATCCAGTCCCTGAAGCAGGGGCCTCAGGCACAAGCATGGGAAGTCTTCAGCGACGATGAGGAGTGCCAGGGCAGTGATGCAGACGACAGCAGCAGCGATAAGGAGTAGATAAGAAATAGACTGCTTAAAACTTACTAATTTCTCTTAATTTGATTACGCTAAGTAAAGTCACCGAGAGAGGAAATGAGCAGGGACGAAGGTAAGGCCGGCGTGGGGGGGGGTCTGCATTGGAACCCGCATTTGAAACCGGTTTTTTTTTAATTCGCAAATTTTGTCCTTTTTTCAATGCGTAAAATGCGATAAAATATGTATGACCCAACCCTGCTTTCCACAGCTGTGCTTTGTTGGGTTGTGAATGACTGAGCGGACATCAGCTCAAAAGCAAGAGCAATGCTCTGTTGGCCAGGCTACTGTGCGTGCTTGTTAGACCTTAGATGCCTGCTGCTGCTCACAGCATGGCTGCTGAAGCAAGCAGGCTTGGGTGCAACTCATGATGGATTGGCGGCAGCGAGAGCGCATGCTTCTTCTTGATGTGCGCAGGCGTTCAGCGTGGCGCTTTCAGGGCCAATGTTGGGCCAAGCCTACCCAATATATGTGTGGCTCAGCTTGGTGCCTATCGTGGCAGGATGTGCCATGTCGGCTATGAAGGAGGTGCAGTACTTTTGTGGATGTTGCTTTTGTTACATAAGAAGCCGGGCAGCGTCAGACAGGTGCTGTACTAGGTGACCTGCTTGAAAAGCTGAAAAAGCTTCTGAAAAAGCTTCTGAAAAAGCCTAGGGCAGATAGACCCCTGCATGCTTTCTGGCCCTTGTCCCTCCGTCACTCACACGCGGATGCATCGGTAATGGAACTCTGCAATGTCTTCCATTAAAAAGCAGGACTTCTGCTTGCAAAGGATCAAATGCGCTCACTTATGTTGATTGCTGCACAGCTCTGAAATCATGTAGCTGCTACGTCCTTCACTTCTTGTGGCCGTTCTGCGTGTACCCCCAGGTCAGCTTTGCTTGGAACGGGTTCAACAATGCCATGATATCCAATTTGGGCATGGTTCTCAGGAATATCCTGTCTAAAAAGTCGCTGGTCAACTACAAGGTGCGATGTGCAGAAATTTTACGACTGTTGGTAGATACAAATTGTTTATTAGCCTAGTGGCTGTGAGTGCCAGCAGCAATCATACTTACCTTTGAGGTTGGCATGGTCTGTGCATGCTGCAGGCAGGCAGGCTCTCAAATAAATAGATATAAATATACAGATATTGCTTGAAGTTTGCATGATGCTTATCCAGGTGGCGTTGTGGACACGGTGATCCTAGCTAGCTGTAATTACAATCGATTATCACGCATAGGTAGCTGCATACCCTCATCCTTCCCATTTTGCAACAAATTTTGCCGTCTTGCCAAATCTAGGGAAGACCCCAGCCAAGGCTTTGAAATACATGGAGTCATAAGGAAATTTAGGAGGCATGAATGTGCAGTTGGTTTTTGGGGAAGGGAGGACATCTCATCAGTGATGACTTTCACTTTCTTCCTTGGGAATTCTCACAAGATATCTCACAGCTCTGCTTTAATCCGCTCAACAAATTTGAACGTCATTAATGGTGATTCAGGAATGCAACTGATTCAAAGAAGCAGCAGCTGCAGATGCAGGCAGGGTGAGCAGCAGCTAAGCAAGTGGGGAGTTGGCAGACAGAGTAGCTGGAAGGGGCTTATGACAGCAGCCTCTAGGCAGAAAAAATTGAAATTTTCTTGGTTTCAGGGAAGTTCAGCCCGGCCGGGCCCTGAAGACGTTTACTTAGCTGGTCAAGGATGACAGGCAATTTCATTGCTTTCACTTCCGGGTGTCCAGAAAGATTAAAATTTGATTTCTGGGATATAAAATTTAAGTCAAAAGAACAACGAAGAAAGGGTGAGGGAAGGGGCCCCAGCCCAACCTGCCTCCTCCATGGATACCTTGGGCCTCCCTCTGTAATTTGTTAGGTAAGGAGGGCAGGGAATGCTGCTGCATGGTCTGTCTTGACAACCTTCATTCCATCCAGCACCTCTGGCTGATGGGGTCTCCATGGGGTTTGCCATTCCTTCACCCACTCCCGCTTCCACTCCCGCCCCTAGTCAGAATGAGCGTGGGGAGGGAAAAGGCAGACACAGTCATTTGCCTGGTCTCCCCCATGATCCGGGTCGTTGGTCTGGGGGAAGCCCTGGCCACAGACAAGAATCCCCTCAAATGCACCCTCAAGAGCCAGGTGGGAGCAGCAAATGCATTCGCCATGGATAACTCAACAGCTTGCAAGTCTCAAAATCTTTTAAGACAGGCTGATCCAGGCTGTGCTGGACAGCCAAGGGTCAACCTGTTAGGGAAGCAGCATGCATGAATCAATGATCATGCAGCATGATGCATGCTGAGGGCCAGGGCGAGGGGAATTGCCCAAGACCCACTCTTTTGTTCCCCTGGATTTGAGAAGTGAGAGAAGATTAGAAATTGCGGCTGTTTGAGCATGTGTGTAAAATTGAGTTGGATCTTTTTTGCAACGGAATTGGCGTGGGGGAAGACAATATGGACTTGAAGTTTTGATGATGAAGATGGTGAAGGGTCAATTGTCTTACAATTTTGATGCGTGGTTGAGCGAATGGTGATGATGCCTCTTCACCCATTTGGGATAGATGGATGAAGAGGCAAATGCATTTTGCCTGAAGGTGCTGGTGTGAAAAAAGGAAAAATGGATGAGGCATGCACGGCAGAGGAGTTGGACAATCTGTGTGGTGGAATTCTAACATGAATTTCACCCATCCCCCACAGCAAATGTCCTACTGATACGACTGAATTAAAGGCTGTCATGCAGGCTTTTTTAAGTATGATAAAATTGATTATCGATTGTAAGGATGGAGCAATGGCTTGATTAATACTGCACACCATGATCCGAGCTGCAGTAGCCATGCACCCAACTCATGATTATTGCAAAGTAACAAGCTCAACACTGAAAGTTAAGACGTTCACATGACCAAGGAATTTCCCAATCATGGGAACCACTTTGCACGCAAGGCTGCAAGTACTCGTTATCCTGAAATTGTATCACTTGCAACGAATGCCCCCCGGCTGGGCTCTCTTCCTAGGGTCAAACCGGAAGCGTTTGGCTCTAGGCTTCCCGGAAATTTCTAAAAAGTAGTTCCGGGCATGCCAAACATGCCACAGACCCCCCTGAATTTTCCTGCTTGTGGTTTGTTATACCACTTTATTATTCACTGGTAAAGAAGAGGTGTCCGTAAATTGCTTGCAGACTTCTTAATGTCTATCATCCCATCAAAACCCCAGGTCCTGCCGGGAAAGGTTGATTAGGACCTATTGTTGCCTCTGCCAGACCATCTCCTGGCTTGTTAAGTATGTTTTCCGTTGCTTGATACGCGGCTGCAGCATGTGGACGGAATCAACCTTTTTGGCCTCATCTCCATTGTCTCCCTGCTGTACTGTGCCCCGGCGGCTGTATATTTTGAGGGCAGCCAGTGGATGCCTGCATGGAATGCAGCAGTTGAAAAAGTGGGCAAGGCCAAGTTATTGCAGCTACTCGCCCTCAGTGGTGCTTTCTACCATTTATACAATCAGGTGTGTGGTTGTTTGTGAGCCCTAATACCTTATACTTGTGCATGAACTTGCGAGTTGGACGAACTGCAGAGCAATCTGTCAGTTAATGATCAGTGTGCATGCGCTGCTACTCTCACCTGTGTTTCCCTTGCTTGATGTTTGTCAGGCAGCTGGGATTAGCCCGTTCAACCTCTCCTTTGTGTATTGCCTCAACATGTTATTGATATGCAGGAGATCTTTGATGTGGGCATCCTCTTTTGCATGCTCAATGCTTATAAACCAAGGTGCTACTTAGCTACCCCGACACACCCTTATCCACTATCTGAGTTCCTTAATGATATGAGTTTGTGCGTCATGTAAATTGGCTCCTCATCACACATCACACACAGGTGTCAGGTGCTGCAGGCTGCTTGCCTCAAGCCTACTGCTTGGTCTTCCTAGCTTATGCACTAAAATCCAGTGCTGTGCTCCTTTCTTTCCCTTATCTGTGCTTCAGGCCTCCTATATGGTCCTGGATCTGGGCATCACTCCTGTCACATTTAGTGTGGGCAATACCATGAAACGAGTTGCTGTGGTTGTCTCGTCTGTGCTCTTCTTTAAAAATCCTGTGTCTGCCATGAATTGGGTAAGTCTTCTGAGTAGGACATGCTTTAATGGCCCATTGCTTTCGAGTGCTTGATGTGGTAACCCGACCCTCAGTGTTTGCCCTCCGTAGTATGAGTTTGACAAAGCAGTAAACTTAAAACTAATCCTTTGGCTCTAGGTGTTGCCTAGTCCAGTTGTCTACGCCAGCATGTGCTGTGAACTGGCTGACTTTTCCTGTGATTTTACCAGCCAAATGAGCATGATAACTTACAATTGATAATTGTGGTTGCCACATGCAGGTTGGGTCTTCTATTGCCATACTGGGTACCTATTTATACAGTGTAGCAATGGATAAATGGTCTGCAGAGCAGAAGGCCAAGAAGGCAGCCAGCCAGAGCCAGTGATAGATTGCCTTGGTATAGGAGCATAAGTAGAGCTCCTCCGCAGTTGTGGGCGTGATGCACCATCATCTGCGTGCAAAACATGGCCAAGCAGTACTACCCATGTAAGCCCCAAGGGTCCAGTATGGTACGACCTTCTTTCAAAGTTTGATGCCCTGGATCACGTACCCATTCGTATCTATGTATTTGTTCGGCACCGCTGGTGCTCTTCTGCTAGTCAGGGCGCAATGATTTATGTTTGCCTGTTATCATTGATCTGTTCACCGAGCGACAAGGTTTTCCACTGTATTTGCCATTAATTTTTCCCCTGCCTATCCTTTAGTTTTTGTTGGGGTTTGACGGGGCTCGGCTATTTGCCCTCATTTGGCACTGGCTTTGCTTGGAGGGCCCTGCTCTGTAACATGTCCTTACTAATTGACAATAACTGTCGAGACAGTGTAATGAGGGTGTAGGACTGTCTGGTGCTTGCACCAAACACACCAGGGATGGAGCATTCCCGCATTTCAAATCATTTGCGAATTCAAATTTTACCGAATCATTTGCCGAACTGTAAGGTTAGGTTACATAGCTGTATCCGCCGAACGAGGGCAGCTGAGCTGAAACCTAGGTAAGGTTTCAAGGCTGTATCCGCTGAACGAGGGCAGCTTAGCCGGTTGTGGCCTCCAGTGAGGCTCGAACCCCGAACCCACAGGTTGTGAGGGTGGATAGTCGAATCGCTGAGCTGAAACCTAGAAGGCCTGCAACCTGGGCCTAATCTAAAGTGGTTGAAACTCATGAAGAAAGGTAGTGTCTGGATGGAAGTTTCGGTGAAAAACGAAACTCAGAAAGACAAGCTCAAAGGCGCTCTAAGGGAGGAAGGAAAGCAGGCTCCTCTAGCAAGGAAAGTCTAAGGGCACGCAATCATTTGCCAAACTGTAAAACAAAAAAAGAAGAAAAAGAAAATCTACGCAAGCAGCGAAAAAACTCCTCAGATCAATTAAGGAAAAGGTGTAACAGTCTAACAGACCTGGCCAAAAGGGTCCGACCAACTCCGGTGGTGGATGCCACTTTTGGCACCTTCCTACTCCTTTGAAGGAGCGGGGGGACTTGCGCCCCAACCCTTTTGGCCTCTCGCGGCTGGCACCGGTTAGCAATTGCAACCTCCTGTTGCAATGATCATACCCTTCCCAAAAGGGGCCACTTGGGAAGAAAAGCCCCTTCACCAGAAAAAGAAGAAAGCAGTCAGTGAGGATCAGGAGGGTTGCGGGCAGAGAAGCCAGCAGATCTCTCCTGATTGGTTTGAAGGTGAGGAGAATGCTCAGCTTATGAGTCATAAGCTTGTTCAGACCACACACTCTCTCGAGTGTTAGTTACTAGAAGTTAGTACACTTAAGAGAATGACATGAAGAACATTGTCTCCTACAATGCTGCGTCTAAGGTGACCATGCTGAGCATGGGCAGCTTGGAGCTGCTGCTCAGGGCGAGTGTCTCCACAGTACTTGATCTCAATAAGATGGGTGGTTCGACGCTGCCAAGGGAGGTTCTCGGGGCGAGTCTGTCTAGGCCGGTAAGTTGTGGCTGGTGATGGGGGTCTGCCTCCAGCTGCGGTGGCTGCCGCTTAAGAACCCTGCCCCCTATCCCAAATTACCCTCCTTCCACTCCTTTAAGTAAGGCCTTGATCATCGGGATGGTTCTGTTGATTTTGGGAATTGATATTGCATGTCTTTGGAGTCACTAAAATGGCGTCAGGGCGAGAAGTGAGTCTATCTCTTCGATTGTGGTTTGTAGCAAAAATCCAAGCCGGAGGAATTCTGGATTCTGCTGTCAGGTATTTGAAAATTTTTGCATACGATGCTTGTCAACACTGCCCACATCTGTGGATACAAGACAGGATCCTAGGGAACCTTTACTTCAAGTAAGTTATGGCTTTTGTTTTAAGTCTACCTGCGTTCGGTCACCATGCTTCTAATGATGGGATGCTGGCACCATGAGAGGATGTGAAGTGCACTGTCTTGGCAGGAGCAGATGGGGCAACTAAGGCTGTTGGACTGCTTGATACGGACAGCGTGTTTTTGGTTGTAAATCGTACCAGACCGGTATATAATCACTCTCTTTTTCCTTGTGAAAGATGCCAGGTACTACCTATGGTATATCCTTCTAAGAGATGCCAGGTACTACCTGTAGTATTTAGTATAGACCAGACACCATTACTGATTTTGCTGTGGGCACTCTTATTCTTGATTAAGTAGCAGTGTAGTAGCTGGTATCAGTTTGTTCGTTGCCTAGTTTGTGGACCTTATGCATGTGTGCTTGAAGCGTGTCGCGTTTGTTGGGGAGGTAGCGCATATGGGGTTGGTAAGGTTGGGATTGATTACCGTTGTCGATAATAGGACATTGTGCGTTTGGATCATCCATGGAGGTTGCAAGCCAAATGATGCTGTGAAAAGGGTTACCTTCGTGACGCAGGGTGGCCCTGCCATTTTTATACCAGTGCCAGCAGCTTCTGGATGTTTGGCCACATGCTTTGCTATCTGATCAGCGCACTCATTACCAATAATGCCGGTATGAGCTTGAAGTTTCAGGAATTTGATGGAGAGTGTCGCAGTGTTGCGGATTGCTTTGATGACAGTCTCTAAGAGGTTGTGGTGGATGTGGTAGGTGTGTAAGTTTGGGTACCTAAAACATAATCGCAAATTTCATAGACCCTCTTCAAAATGGGCCCTGTGATGCACTGTTTTGCTCCGTTTTGCACCTTACAGTGGCCCCACGTTAACAGCTCAGGTTAGGTCAGGTTAGGTTGCATAGCTGTATCCGCCAAACGAGGGCAGCTTAGCTGAAGCCTAAAAGGCCTGCAACCCAAACCAAAATTTAAAGTGCTCATAGCAGAAGATAGGTAGCGTCTGGAAGCCAGATGTTTATGTTAACAGCATAGTCTTGAGCATTGTTGTTAAATCTATTAATGTGGAATCAGGGATTGGGGGGGAAGGGGGAGGGTCAGCTGGCATGAGTTAATGCCTCCCCCTCCTCCACCTTCTCTTGAAGCTCACAGGCAAACGTTTGATCAATCCATTCGGCGTTTTCTAAACTTCACTGAACCATTTTAAATCAAAAACAGGCGAATGCTCCATCCCTGAAACACATGCTTCTCCACGACCAGTCTTTTTTTTGCCACTGGTAAAGTAATGGCATTACTCTTCAGAATAATGTGTTCGTGGTTGATGAACGCTGAGCAGAGAATTACATACTTCAAAAAGGTATTATCATAATGTTTGTTTTTAAAGGTTGGTCACCATTTCATGATGATGCTTAGGACAGGAGGTCATGTAATCAATCTCTACACTTCCAGCAGCATATCCATCTTCAAGATGTGCACAAGTTGTGCCAGTGGAAGTCAAGTATTGCGAAGATATCAGGCCCAGGGGCCAGCTGGAAGCTGCCAATCGACAGCACAGCGAGCGAAAATCAGCACTATCCCAGCTGGAACAACCATCCGCACCGCAGACTCTGGTGGCAATCCCTTATTTGATATTAGCTGCCAGCCTAACCAGTGGTTAGCTGTTAAAGGAATTGATCGACAAGGATCTGGCACTGAAGCTCCCCAACACACTGCTGGCAGCCCCTGATTGACTAACCTTCCAAATCTCCAAGCAGCATTAAAAACTCACCTGCACTCAAACCATGCACTCAAACTGGGTTATGCCAACTAAAAAACAGGGAATTACTCATATTACCAGAGTCTGCTTCCACGAGTCCACAAAGGCATAAGCAATGCGTTTGGGAGCATGTCTCTCCAAATGAAATGCAATATCTTCCACTGCCGCACAGGCACCCTTCTCAATTAGAAACGCTCTGTCCACTTTAAAATGTCCACCAGCCTTTAGTGTTCACTCTGTCAGCAAGCAGATAGTACTAGCCTAATACTGAGTGCTCTCCATATTTGCGCAGGGTGTCATCGTACACACATCTCGGGTATGATCACTGAACACCACAATGTTGCCTGCAGGCTTATAATCAAAGCCATCAGCAAAGGCTCTCTGGTAAGTTGTTAAGTCCATTTGGATGCCGGCATCACTAACCATTTGGCCCAAATGAATCTTCAAATTCCTGAGCATGCTAAGGACACTACTACAGGACACAACCCAGCTGGCTTTTGGTGCTCGTTAATGTGCCAGAATTAGACTCACCTCTAGTTGCCCTGCGTCGGAAATGTTTGGGCCATTGAAATGCAGTTGAATCAATCATTTTTTGCAGTTGAATGGCCGGTTGAATCAATGCGGGGTCCCATCCCCTTTTCGGTTGAATCAACCGCGGTTGATTCAACCG
>LFCJ01000684.1_pt1 | contig 21989 bp, 29 predicted proteins | sample 643141 | NCBI WGS metagenome assembly LFCJ01 (sample SAMN03766243, study PRJNA286221) | soda lake metagenome | biome: soda lake; feature: Kulunda steppe; material: water; isolation source: sample B1-Br-g2 brine of Lake Bitter-1 | place: Russia: Kulunda steppe | collected 2010-07
TGTGTGCATGTGTGTGCCTGTGTGCCTGTGTGTGTGTGTGTGTGTCCCACGAGGCATCAAGTCGGTGTACGCCAGCGTTGGGTGCGTACCAGCCACAGGCTTCTGCCCGCGCTGTGTTGTTGCGGCAAGATGCATCCACCAGCCCATGTGTGCACGTACACAAACTATACACACACACGCATGCACACACAAAAACACACAAGCGCACACACGCACACAGGCACGCTCAGGGAGGCAGGGGCTGGGGCATGCGAGTTCCGACCAAGCCAGGATCAGGGGTGCAAGCTGCGCAGCCAACACCAAACAAGGCTATGGGATTGCTGCCTCTTTCAAACGGCTGAGAAGGGTACCAGCTTTGAGACATGCATGAATATTTTCAAAAGGAGGCGCTGCCAGCCAATGGTGTTACAAACCATGCAAACATGCGTACGCATCCACAGGAGCTCAGGCTTCCATTGCGCATCCGTGCATTAATGCGTTAACTTACACACCCACATCCACACAAATGCATGCATGCTTGCACGCCTCCTTGAAGTGCACGCACGCACGCACGAGCTACAATCTGCTGCACAAGTTTGGCGAGCATGCTTTGTATATGGTGTTTGCATGTTCGTTTGCTATGGGCAACTTGTAACACGCCCACCCGCACGCACCTGTGGGAAATGGTGGTGGCGACACCGGTGGCCGCGCGGGGGCCCAGCACTACATTCACGCTGCCCTGCGTGGTGCCTTGCCGGAACAGGAACTGCGAGCACCCAGCCTGCACAGGTGGCATGAAGTTGAGCATGAGTTGATATGCAGTGCGTGTCCAAGGGGCGCATATGCCAGAGGACTGCCTCTTCCACCCCTCCCACACAGGTGCCCTGCCAGAACAGGTGCCGCGAGCACCCAGCCTGCCTAGTCAAGCAGGCGGTGAGGAGGTGGGCATGCAGGAAGGAAAAAGAAAAAGGATCTGCATGCATGGACGTATGTGCATGAAGCGGCTGCGTAGTCTGGCATCAAGGGGTGTGCCAAACTCATATGCACAGGACCAGCAAGCAGGATGGAGAGGCAGTGGGGGCTTGGGCCAATGCTTGCACCCGTAACATTGTCAAGCGCTCTTGCTTGAAGGTCAGCAAAGGAGCAGTGCTGTCAGGCGCTCATAACATCAGTGTCCCAAAGGAGCGGTGCTGTGCAGTGCAGCTGAGATCAGGCCGGCCCTATTCTCAGGACACACTGGACACTCCGGACACTCTGGACGTCTACAGACACTTGAAGGGAAGCTCAAACTGAGGCTGGATCAGGTGCCACAACATCCTGAGCGTGGACGCGCTCACATGCGTGCTGCAGGGCACACCCCATCATGCTCAGAGCTGCAGTCGCAGAGCAAAAGGCCAAGTCAGGCCAGGCACATGCAGCCACCTGCACCTGCTCCCCGCACCTGCAGCCCCAGCCCTGCGCCAGGCGCCCAGCTGGCGTTCAGCCAGCCATCCCTGCCGGTAAGGCGATCCAGGCGGCGCGAGGTGGTGACACTCAGCAGCGTGGCCAGGCCCAGCTGGCAGCTTGCATCAATGGTGTCGTCCTGCAGCAAGCACAAGTGCGGGTGTAGGTGTGAGGGCGTGGGAGGGAGGGTGCAAGGGGCGTAGCAGCGTGTGCGCAAGTTGAAGGCGGACGGAGGATGCAAGAGGAGGGGTGGATGAGAGCGTGAGGGCATGGGCATGGAGTGCACAATGCTGGGTGCTCAGGAATGCAAATGGAAGCATAGGGCTTGAAAAGAAGTGAGCGTGCACGCATGCGTTTGTGCGCATGAATATGAGTGTTAAAAAGGCGAGAACGAGTCACGTGTGGGCGTTGGCAGGCGCTTGTATACGCTCAGCATATTATGCTGTGCACATGTCATTGCGGCCTGCGCCTGTTCTGGCCTATCAAGATAGCGAGATGGCGCAGCACACTCCATAGCCATCTGACCTCAAAAGAGGATGCATGAGAAGTCTCATCAGGCGGAAGCTTGCAACACGATGCTTGAACTTGGTTGGGAGCTTGATGAATTGATGAAACAGCATCACATTTTTAAGTCTTAAGCAAGAGCTGCCAGGGCTATCAAACATAGCATGATCGCTCCATCACTGCATGCTGATGGTGCAGATACACCCACAAAGCGCACATGTTGGCGGCCAAAAAAACTCAGGTTCCCCACCGCTGCGGTCGTATGCGATAGGAGGAGGAAGCGACGGCAAAGCACGGCTTGAAGTGACATGCGGGTGCAAGGACAACAGCACCTGCTTTGTCAAAGCCCTCACTCCCGTGACTGCAGCGTACCTGCTCCACACTCATCTTGGCCTTTCGAGCCACTGGCACACCAAGCACCTGTTCAACACTTCTCACCAGGCCATGCAGCACACACACACGCACACGCACACACACATGCACACAACCACACGCGCGCACTGAGGTTCCTCACCTGGGAGATCATACGCCGGAAGCCAAACACCACGCTTCCTCCCCCCAGGGTCAGCTCCTCCAGGCCCTGCCCACACACGGAACACAAACGCACATGCGGTTTGGTTTGGCTGACGCGTTGCAGACAGCAGACAGCCCGCCTTTCATGCTGCGCCTGGCCTAGCATTTATCAGAAGGCCAAGCGCTTGGGTCAAGCAGGCCACTTGATAGACCATATCCCGACCAACAAGAGCCCGACAGTGAGCGAATTGCCCTAATAAGGCCCTGCTACCAAAGCAACTTGGGAGGGCAGGACCTAGAGCAAACAAGGAAGACATGCGGACATGGGGACATGGGGCAGCAGCCAGCCTGCATAATGGGGGCCCAGCTAGTTGGCAGCCTGCTTCGAACATACCACATAGCACCTGGGAAGGACAAGGGCTCGTGATTCCCAGCAGAGGGCACGGAACTTATGAGAAGCAGCCACAACATAGGCTGCGCACGCCTTTCCTTGATAAGCTGTGGCTGGGGCTTCTGTAGCTAGGCTGAGTGCCCCATGACAACGGGCTGGCAAACCAACAAAAGAGCAGTAGGCGCAAGCACGCCGTGCGCTCTGCATGTCAAGACATTTGCAGGTGCACACCTCCCCCTCCACTTTGACTGCAACTGCGGCACAAGGCAAGCCACGTGTGCAACTGCAGCACTCGTGCAGCCGCAGCACAAGGCAAGCCACGTGTGCAATTGCAGCACTCGTGCAACCGCAGCACAAGGCAAGCCACGTGTGCAACTGCAGCACTCATGCAACTGCAGCACAAGGCAAGCCACATGTGCAACTGCAGCACTCGTGCAGCCGCAGCACGAGGCAAGCCACATGTGCAAGTGCAGCACTCATGCAGCCGCAGCACAAACCAATCCACTCTTGAGCAAGGGAGACCCAATCAGGGGGCTTGTCCAGCTGAGCAGGCTTGATCTCAGCTTGCAGAGGGTAGACTTTCAAGCCTCATGCACCACATTCATGTGTAGTGCATGCCTTTCAAGAGGTATCAATGCTGCGGTTAAAGGACAGAGCAGGCACTGCCCGCGCTGGCCTCCCCCCACCCCCAACATCCATCCTCCCTCTGTCCCCAAAAACCATGCCCACTGCTCCGCACATCAGCCCTTGCAAGCGCACCTGGGGTGTCCGCCGGAGTACAGGCCGCGTTGCAGCTTGGCCGGAAATGGATATCACATTTTTCTCGCCCACCACAGCATCCAGCGCGTTCTGCACCCAGGCAAGTGCATCCACTCACGTTTGCCTTGCAAATGCTTACCCTGCTGCTGCCTCCTATACAGACTGGGATCGCGCTCCAGCAGGCGATGCTCCTTCTGCACATTTTACATTTTTGCTGGGTTCGGACGCACAAGATGTGCAACATCGCCTCCAAAATCCCCCGCGTTCCAGCAATCTTGTAGGTAACCCCGTTTCCCAGCTCACAACAGCACAGCACCCAACACATGCTCTCAGAGGCGATGAAGGGCCGGGCCGCGTAAAGCCTTACAAGGGCCGTGCTTATCTGCCTGGCTTGGCACACGATCCAGGCCCCATGATCCAGGGCCGGCCAGAGGGCGCCGCAATGCCTGCCAGCGTTGGCTGCGAGCCAATGCCCTGCCCTTGATGACAAGCCCCTCCCCCCCTGGTTGTGGCCCTGCATACCCGTGCACACGTGAACAAGCTAGCTCTGAAGTGAGAGCTCCGATAAACCCAGAACCTGTACCACGCGCACCGGATCAGCTTTCTGACTCAACCTCCCACATATGCATGGACCTGTGCGAGTGTCCGCACGTAGCCCCTGCAGCGCATGCCCCCTCCAGGCTGAGCACGAGACTGGTGCAGCCTGCCCGGTGCAGCCCGTTGTTGCCAGGCATAGGACTGGTGCAGCCAGGTGTAGGAGACTCGTGCGGCCGCCACGGTGGAAGCTGGGGCTCAGGGCCAACTACCAACCGCCCGAAAGAAATGTCCCACGGGGCATCACATCTGCTGCCATATCCGCCCTCGAGCCCTGGCACAGACGCCAGGCCCACGACGTGGTGCGTCTATGCGCGCATGAGCACACATGTTTTGTCTGCGCACGAGCATGCAAGACACTGGGGAGGGGGGGCTGGGCGCGCAGAGCTCAGGCCACACCCTTGCAGCCCTTGCAGGCATGGTGGGTTTGTGGTGCGGTGTTGGCAACAGCTTCTGCGCAGGCATGCATGTGGGCACGCACACCTGTGCAGTGATGGACTTGAAGAGGCCCATCGGGCCGCCCACCGGCCTGCCACCTGCCCAGTCGCCGTGCACCAGCCGGGAGGCGTCCACTCGACATTGGTAGGACCCCTTTTGGACCACTGAGTGCTCCTGTGCACGCGCCACACAGCATGGGCCGGCTTTTGCGCGGACAGGCGTGGGTGCATGTACAGGTGCATCGTGTAGACCATGGATGCATGCCGCGCAAGTGGGGGGCTGCGACCAGGTCATGCATGGGTGTGCTTGCTTGCTAAAGGAGGCCAAGGGGGGGGGCAGAGCAGGTTCAACAGGGCATGCTGTTTGGCTGTCCTTGGAGCGCCGCTGATACCCCGTCGATTGCGCACCTAGGGACACCGACAGGCACAGAGGGCATGAGGGCGTGCAAAAGCAGGGCACGGGCGGCACACCGCATTGCCAAGCCAATGCGCTGAACAAGCTCATGTTGGCAGGCATGCGGCGATGCTGGATACATCGGAGCAGGCATGGGAGGCCCTCACCTCCTTCTCCTTCTCTGCAGCCGCCTTGAACCTCTCCCACTCCATCTTCAGCTCGTCCCGGCTGCGCAGATGATCCCCAACTTCCAACCCTGGGGCGCACAAATCATCATTAGCAAATAGGGTTGCTGGGAGCGAGACCGGCTCAGAGCCAGAGCCAGACAGGCAATCATGTGGCTTGGCAGAAATAATCTGTGCATGCTGGCCATGGAAGCTGATGTGATGGGAACTGACCCACGTGTGCTAGTGCTGATGAGCAGGGACTCGTTAGGGGGAGAGACTTTGCTGCCTGCTTTTGTGGTGCATAATAGGTGTACGCAGCACCTTTTGAGCCGGCCAGCTGTGCGCAGTTGCAACATAACTTGCATGCTTCTTCACTGTTCACTCAAGCACTCTTCCAACTTGAAACCCTGATCAACAAGGACCGATTGCAAGACATATGCATCAATGTGCGCCTAAGAACCCAGCACAATCATTGTACGATACACTGCCAAACACCCAATGTTGACATCAGCTTGTGAGACAAAGGACTGTGCGCATACTTCGAGGCAGGATGTGTCACATCATCCAAACCCATGACTTTTTCAAGTCCATGGCCCTGGCAAGGAGTGCATGTGTATGATTGGGTTCCATACGCATTTGCCTAAGCACTTTCCAATGTATGCCCAATGCGTGAATGTTTTTGTGAGCACATATGCCGTCCTTCCTAGGCATGGTGGCCCTTATGTTTCTTTCCTTTCATTCCCTGCTTTTTCCTTGGACCTGATCAAGGAAGTTTCTGCCCCTGATGCGTGATCATGCGCGAGTCCAGCGAGGGCCTGCTAGCGCAGCTGTCATGCGGTGATGTCGTGCATGCCACCCCCGCCAAGGACTTGAACGAAAGCATTGTATGAATGCATCTTTCATTCAACCCACCAGCAGCCAGGCCTTGCTTGCCATAGACATCATAGACTTGGCGCTTCTCAGGTGCACTCAGCACTTCGTATGCCTCTTGCACTTTGCTGAACGACTCCTGCGCCTGCTTCCTGCGCTCCTCATCCAGGTGTTTATCAGGGTGGAACACTTGCGCCAGTTTCCTGTAAGCCCGAACGATCTCCTCGGTGCTTGCATCCCTCGCGCAGTTCAAGATTGCGTAGTATTCGCTGTTCTCTGTCGGCTCATCCATTCTTAATTTGAATTATACCGTGATCTGGCTAATGTTCTTGCCCGGATCCTTGGTGGCTTCAAAAGGCAGAAGATTAATGAATGTTGTCAAAGCACGCAGGAAGCTTGTGCGTCATGGGGAAATCTTAACTCTGTTTGTTGAAGTCCAGCCACGCCCAGCAGCAGGTACAGCCAGCTACCTTTTTCGGTTCCCTCCCGTCAATGCCTCTGTCGCACTGGCCCCTCCATCTCATACTCAATCTCCACCTGCTGGCCTCCGCGCCGCCTCTTGCTCGCCGGCTGCTGCCCAGCAGGCCTGCCCAATTGGCGCTTGCCGGCCTTGGCTTTGGCACCTTTTGTCCCCACATCCCGCCCCCGCTTTCCAGCTTTGCCTGCTGCCTGGCCCCGCCTCTGCCGTGCACCTGGCCCCTCTTCTTCGTCGCTCCCACTTCCCTCCTCGCCCGAGGTTGATGGCACCTCCTCATCTTCATCCCCCTCTGATCCCGGTCCGGTGGAGGCATCTCCCTCATCCTCTTCGCTGCCACTGTCCCCTTCTTCGCCTTCATCCCCACTCTCTCCTAAATCTTCCAAGTCGTCCTGATCATCCGCCTCCAGGTCACCGACCTGTGCGATTTTGGGCATGCCAACAGAGGCTCATTACATAGTGCAGCTAGGCAGGTATTGGATCCACAGGCATTTTCAAGCATGCATTTCACAGGCTAGAAGCCCTCGTGCACACACTGTCAGCATCCTCCCAGAGCCAGGGCTATGGCTGGATCCAGGCAAGATCAGGCTACAGGGACTCCAATCACCGACACAATCCAACAAAGGCAGCAATGAGCTTACCTCGTCGTCATCCAGGTACTCCACATCCTCCTCCTACATGGAAGCAACAGAGAAGTGTGCCTCGTGCACGACTCTTGTGTACAGCACTCAAATAGTGAAGCGCACAGGCTGCCATTCGGTTCAATAAAAACGCGCAAAAGTCTCAACATGAACTCAGTGCTGCTTGCGACCTTCCATCCTTGGCAGAAACGCAAACGCCACTTTCATTCATGGCTCATGGCCGTGCTTGCTCCAATGAAGCACCCTACTAACCTCCTCTTCTTCTTCCTCTTCTTCTTCCTCCCCATCGTCCTCTATGAACTCCTGCGGGGCCTGGTCTTCTTCCTCCTGCTCGTCCTCGACCTCTTGTGTCTCCAGCACCTGCGGCACACCATACCCACAATGTTGATGGCAGGCGCGTTGAAGGCTTGGTTAAAAGTGAGCTTGTCCAAGGCGTTATGCAGGACTGCGGTTGGCCTTAAGGGAGGAATGAATGGAATGTGGAGAAGAACAGCCGATGCGCAGTTACCTTCTCATACTGCTTGAGAGGGAAGTTGTAGATATCCCCGTACGTCCCTGCTTGGAGGCGTTTCAGCAGCTCAGACTCAATGGCACGGTCCAGCCTAGCTGCTGTCTCAGCTTTCTGCTCTCGCCGCTTTTCACGCTTTTCTGTCCTACAGTGCAAGTCACCACAGGTAACAGTGGGGAGAGGCGCACACTAGCCAAAACGGCATTTTCTGCTTCCGGAGTTGCTTGAGCACTACTTGCTGTGCAGGTTGAGCGAGAAGTGTGGAGACAAAGCACCATCCACTCGGTGTGCATTGCTGCGTCTTGTCAGGACCTCACCTGGCTGGCATGGTCACCAGCTCTGGCTTTGCCTTCAGCTCCAATTTGCGCATCCGGATGAGGTACTGCAATGTTGCACGGGGCCATTGCAACTTGATGAGCCCTCATGGCAATGTCGGCAAGAAAGGCGTCGAGTTTGGGGAAGACAGCGATGAGTTTAGGAGACTTCAGGCAAAAGGGGCACTGAATATGGAAATCATGATGCCGTGGCTGAGCCAGGTGGGCAACAAAATGATCCACAGACTTGCACAAGAGCATCAATCAACAAAGTTTTGACCTGTGCAAGGCAGACTTAGTTCATCTTTGGACAAGCCTACTTGTGTGATCTTGGTGAGCCTCTGCTTATTCTTGTGCACAAGGAACTTGGGCCAGAACTCCAGGTGTTTGTCTATTTGCTCCAGAGCCTGCATGTCATGCACAGCAATCAAACTTGGCATTGAAGAGGGATTGAGGAAATGTGGTCAACCACAGACCGGCAGCCTTCCTAAAGTCTACTACCAGGTGCAGCAGCTGAAGATGCTGCTGTAAGGTAGCTTAAATCACTCCAGTCATGTAATTTGCCCAAACTGACAAAATATTATTGCCAAGCTTGGAGGACATGAAGCTAAGCGCTAGGAGCACACGTCGAGACCCCCAAAACCTTGATTCCCAAACTCAGATTTAAAATCATCGTGGTGATTAAGTGGCAGGCTTTCAAACACCAACATGCATACCTATCAAGACTTGAAAGTGGTTCACATCAATCTCAGTGGACCTCATTGTCTCCAGCAGTCCTGTACATTCGCCTGCCTCCAGAGAAACACAATTTTATGAGGGATATAGACACAGCCACAAACCTGCTGGTAGTTCTTTTTCAGCTTGATGCGTTGCCACAGGTTTTTTGGGGAGTGCGCCCTCTCTATGGTCTTCATGTACAAATAGGACTTGCCTGTCAGGCATAGGAGCAGGAAAATGCGGCCCTTCCATGTTGGAGATTCTAAAGCTGAAATATATACCACCAAAAGGGCAGGGTATCTGCACATGTCAGGTGCTCTAATGAAATCAAAACCAGCAGGAGGGACCTATCGTACAAAGCGCCCTGTCATTCAAGGTCAGATGACAGAGCAGAACCATGTGACTCCCAAAAATCATCTGGATCAATCGCTGGCTTATTAAAATAAGAGGCATGCATGGGGGGAAGAGCACTGCGCTCAACCAGGCACAACAGCACGTATTTCACTCCTGGTATTGCCAGGCGGCGGCACAAAATGAGCAGCCCTCCAAGCCTACAAGTGGGCCTGTCGAAGCCTATCCCTCACCATCATGCTCTCTAATGGTTGCATATCTACTGTTGGCCAAAGGGCAGCTGCTCCGGTTGCAGAGGCCTGTAACGTTGTACTCATTGCGGCAGAAGTTTTGGACTTGGGTCTTCGCCTTGAAGCTGCAGTGATGGTGATTTATGACCTGCAGCCGCAGCATGTATGCAAATGCGTATACCCGTGTGTGCTCAGGCAACTTCCACAGAGTACATATACAAGGCACAGCCGGCACACTGGGAAAGACCAGCCTAGGTGCACACAGGGAGGCCCAGCAAGCAGTGAACCACCACCTAAGTACCATGTGCTCACCTGCCAAATGATTTCATCGTTCTGCATGATGCCTTAGCTGAGCTTGCCTGTCCTGCCAGAGTCTCGGCAGAGAGGCCGCCCTTTTCTCCTCTCGTCAAGACAAGCTTAAACGTTGCCTATTTGTGAAGTAAAGTGATAGGTTTCACAGGTTTAAATATGTGAGCTGCCACCTCAAAAGGGCAATGCGTGGTAAAAAAATATGATTTAACATGGATACGTATTATTGAGCTGAACAATGTTGAGGCGGAACCAGAGGCTAAGGAAGGAGTATCTTTACAGGAAGAGCTTGGAGGGCAAGGAGAGGGCTGCCTATGAGCGCAAGCGGATCGTACGCAAAGCTTTGGAAGGTGTGTGCCATGCTGGTAGCCTGCACAGGCATGAAGCAGACAATATGCAGGCTGCTGCGCTTTGCATGCTTACTCAAAGTCACTGCACTAACCATGCATTCCATCATGCACGTCTGAATTGCATTCACTACCTTTCATTCTACGCAGAGGGCAAGCCAATCCCAAATGAAGTCCGGGGTGAGGAGAAGAAGCTGCGGCACGAAGTGGAGCTAGAGGATGACAACACGGCGGTGAGTCTTTTGTCCCCTTTGTGGGTCAAGCAGATGATTTGAATGGTCTGACATAGCAGGTTGGCCGTGACAGGGTACCGGTAAGTCTCCATCGCTGCTCTGCCGGCTGTCGGCGGAGTAAGGCTGATATCATCCTGGGCAAGAGCCTTAGCCGGCAATGGGACGTGTAACCAGACCTCCTTATCCGCCCTGGACAGGTTCCACGCACGCATGTGGATGACGAGTATGCCTTTGCTGGTGAGGCTGATCCAAAGGTGCTCGTCACGACCAGCAGGGACCCCAGCAGCAGATTGACCCAGTTCGCCAAGGTGCGTCAAGTGGCACATAATTCTCTGATGGCATGCAGGGGAATGCGCGTGCGCAAGCACCAGAAGTTCCCCTACAAATAGCAGTCTTATCTTTCAATCATCAACACATGCACGCCGCCAACACTGCGCAACTGATCGATGCGCATGATGCCCTGCGGCGAGTGGGAACTTCTGTGATGGACGAGCAGTTCTGCTGGTGTGTGAATAAAGTTGTAGAGGATCGTTTGCACTATGAACCAAATCCCCACACTGCCACAACACTCAGTCGCATGACCACAGTGTGGGCTTGCCTTTGGCCAGCACACCACGGTTATGTTGTCCATGCGCATGGGTCCCAGTCGGATGTCCAGATCCATGGGCCTTCTACAGGCCTCCCACTCACTGCAATGTAGTTCCGTTTTGACATAAACCAAACAATTATTATTCGAGTTGCTATTGATGCTGCTGATGCTGTGTGTGCTAAAAATTTGCTCTTCGAGACCATGGTGTTTCCATTCCCATGGGTGTCTCCTCATAACACGAATGCGTCTGTGATGCATTCTCCTGCTGCACTCCCCTGCGCATAGGTCAGTTTTATCCCTGGGCGGAAGTATTATGTAAATGGGTAGGCAATGCGCGCCACTAACTTCATCATGCAACATGTGCAGGAGATGAAGCTGGTCATCCCCAATGCTCAGCGCATCAACCGGGGTGGTATGGTGCTGACGGAGCTTGTGGACACGTGTAGGTCCCATGACTTCACTGACATCGTGGTGCTGCACGAGCACAGGGGAGAACCAGGTGCGTGCACACTACGATCATATGGTGGATACGTGCATGCATGCCACTTCATGGGGGTGAGGTGTGGGTGGGAATGGGGGGTCGTGTGGTCTGGGAAAGGTGGCTTTGCACCTGGGGCAAGGTACGCGTAACAATCAAGCTTGCCTTTTGCTCTTCCTTCAGACACATCCTGGTTGTCACAGATGGCCTCACAGCTTGTGTGTCTGGTGTGAGAGGAGAGCGAGGTGGGCAAGCAGCGGGTCCCCTGCCGACATAACTTCTAACACGGAAGCACTGAGGGAGCTTCCCAGCATACTTTTGCTGAGGCTGTGCAGAGGGAGGTCTTTGGTTTGCATGTGCTGAGGGAGCTTTTCAGCTGGCTTGTCCTGAGGCTTGTGCTGAGGTAGCACTTCTGGTATGCATGTGCTGAGGGAGCACTTCTGGTATGCATGTGCTGAGAGCGCTCTACAGCGCGCTTGTGGGGCCCCTCCTGGTGAGTTTTGTAGACAGGGTTGCAGCAGGCCAAGGGAGCCTATACAGGAGGTTGCTTTTTTGGCTGACCTGATGGCTTATGACGCTACCTTGAAGGTTGCAGCCACTGTGCGCTGTCATCAAGATAGCAACAAACAAGTTGTAGAAACACGTCCCCTTTGAGACCCAGGGGCAGGCAGCAGATCCCTTCTTTTGGTTAAAAACCCTTAGGTGGGCCAACGGTGCTTCAGCAAGCAGCTGGACCGCAGTAATGGGGTTGCTTTCCGATAACACCATGGGTTGCGTTCCAATGACACCATGGGCTCGCCTGCTTGCAGATGGCATGGTGATCACCCACTTGCCGTATGGGCCCTCAGCCTACTTTGGAATCTACAACACCGTCTTGCGGCATGACATTGGACAAAAGAAAGAGGTGAGCATGACATGAGCGTGCCATTGGACAGAAGAAAGAGGTGAGCAACATGTACACGGATAGGTGCGTGGCTTGTTGCACCAAGCCACGCACCTATCCGTGTACATGTTGCACCATCTACTCCCATGTTGCGCATGCTTGTAAATAATTTTGGATGCACAATATGGTTACGCACACAACATGCACACCCAAACCTCTAGCTTGTAGACACTACCTTTCTTCTGATATGAGCGCCTTATCATCTTCTGACATGGGCGCCTTATCAGACTTGATTCAGGTTACAGGCCTGTTAGGCTCTAGCTTATCTGCCCTCGTTCACCGGATACAGCTATGCAACCTAACCTAACCAACATGCACACGCATGCACATATGTACACAAGGCCAAATGGCTGGCACTGAAAAACGCCTGAGCATTTTCTACTGTTGCTGATTTGCAGGTGGGCACCATCAGCGAAGCTTACCCTCATTTAATTTTTGATGCCTTCACCTCCAAGCTTGGAGAACGGTGTGCTAACATTCTTAAACATATTTTCCCTGTGCCCAAGGATGACTCAAAACGGTGCGCTTTCTTGTAACTGGCATTTTCCTGCCCAATTCAAATTGTCAACACTGTGATACATGGTTTCAAAACGCATCATGGTGTTCAAAGAAGCCTGAGGTGGATTAAGTCTGAAAGCAAGTTTTTCCCCTCTATTTCCCGAGGGATAAGTGTGCCGCCTTGCCCCTTGTACTTAACTAGGTTCTTACCATCAGGCACCTTGCAAGATAATTATGCTCTTGTGCCATGCTTTTAACACCAAGCTGATGCTCAGTGCAAGGGAATATTTCATGATATTTTCATCTCGCAGAGTGATAACCTTTGCCAACCGCTCTGACTTCATCTCCTTTCGTCATCACACCTACCTGATGCCAAAGGGCGCAAAGTCTGTGGAGCTGACTGAGGTACGAGTATTCTCCTGGTTGAACGGCTACTGACCTTACTCATTGCAGCAGTGGTGGCGGCAGAACTGGCTTTTGTGAAAGCGATTCTGGCATTTTTCAATAAGGCTTTCTTAAATTCAAGAAGCTGTGCTAGCCCCTGAAAGGAGCTTAGGCAAGGAAAAGAGACAAAACCTTTATAAGAAAATGGCCTGCAACCCAGACAACGCGGGGGAGCTTCAACATTTTCAGGGACTTGTATAATCAAAATTCCCCAAACACACATGGAAGGCCATTGTTGAGCAGCTCTCAGCGGTTTGCGTATTCAGGCTCCCTAGCAGGTGCTTCTGTAAATTCAGTTTCCTGACCTTGACAGGTAACCTACTCAATGGAAACACTTGAGCATTCAAACTTTTTCTTTAAACTTGCAGTCTCGTTCAGGTGCTCTATACTTGTCTACTTTTCTGGATTTACCTGCAGTGTGGCCCTCGTTTTGAGCTCAAGTTGTTCCAGATAAAGCTTGGCACCATGGACCAGCAGGTGTGCTCCCTTCTTGTATTTGTGTGGCTCCATTTTTTTTAATTGGGCGCTCAAAAAGATGACTGCAAATTCCACAAATGACTTGAGCCCGTAGCTTGGTTGGTTGTCAGGTGCCCTTCACTTTCAACCGTCATGAATGCATGCCTGATATTGATCTAGCATACCCGGTGTGAGACACCCCTCTTGTGCATGCATGTGTCTAATTCATTTTACAAGTGCAAACCAGGACTTTCACTTCACACAGCTTCCCTCTAATGCAAACAAATGCTTACCAAACCTGTGCAGCACGTGGAGAATGAGTGGGTGCTGAGGAGCTACACCCGTGCTGCCAAGAAGCAACGATTGGCAGATTCTAAGAATGAAGGCAATGAATAAACTTTCTCTCTCTCTCTCACTGTTCGCTTCACAATTTTTTTCTATGATCTCTAACATGCTCTATGTTTCATGGAGTCATCAACTCTGTCAAATCATGTGTACTTGTTTTTTCCCCCATTATGAGCTGGCTGCAAACAGTTGAGTTTATGATAGGGCATTGTTTTTGAACCGATGCGCACTCAGCATCTAACATTGAAATCACGTATTGAACATGCTGTAATATTTGATCTAACATGTGAATTAGTAAAAGCTTGAAGCTTGCGTAAGTGCCTACTAGGCACTTCATAGTATGAAAGTGTTACTTAGCTGTGCCTGCTGCATAATGCAAGCTTGGCCAACGCCTTTGAGGCTTAACTGTTGGAAGATCCCAAGCACGCTTAGCATTCACATTTCCCATGGGTGCAGCACCAAAATTTGAGCTCTACAAAGAAGCTTGTTGAGTGATCTGCTTTCTATTTCCTGGTGAAGTCTTTACATTATTAACATTTTCAAGTTGTCTAATTCTTTTGTTGCTCCAAAGTTAAGTTACAATGGGTTTAGACCTTCAGCCAGATGGGTTGACTGCTGAACTTGCTCCAAAGCATGCTGACTTGAGAAAAGGTGTATTTGGGACCTAATGAAAAAAGGAAAAGCTTCCCGGGCAGCAAGACGCTCCCTGCATCACTTAACAATATTCCTTGAAGGTTTAAGGTTGTTTTAAGGAGACACATTGGCCTGAAGTGCTACGAGTCTCCTTCGCCAATGGAAAAGGTAACTGGTGAGGATCCGGAGGGTTGCTGGGACCTTGTGAAGTACTCTACTTCCTGGTCCTGGTGTCTCCTTTTCCTTGATTGATGCAGGGAGCGTCTTGCTGCCCATGTAATCTTTCTTTTTTTCTTGGTACTGCTAGTCACTACCAGTAGTACGGTACTACTACCTAGCATAGGTGGAGCAGGCCTGGTAGGCTTTCGTTAGGCTGGCCTCTATTGGAAAGGACAAGCCGTTCCAGACAGCTGTGAACCTCAAGTTGAACCCCTAACCTCACCTGCCCATTTAGTGACTGCCGCAATCACAATTTGTGCATTGATCAACCCCATTTTGTTCCAAACTTTGAAAGTATGGTTGAAAAGCAGACAGACAGATAGCCTACACCCCCCTGGAAAGGGAGTGGTTTCACTGCCTACGTACTTTTTCTTTTCTTTTCTTTCTGGTTAAGTCTAATTTTAACAAGTGGAAGGCAACATTGAATAATAAATGTACTTTGGGTTCAATTCCACTTGCAAATTGAATGTCGTGGTTTGCCAATCACATCATGTGCATCCTCAACGTCTGCGGTGTGGCCTTGCGCACTCTGCACTTTATGGTTTCTAGGCCCAGTCGCTGATGTGCTTCAAACCTGGAACAAAAACAAAATAGGGCAAGTCAGTCATGAGTAATGCCAGATTGCTGCTCAGCGGACTCTGCCAAGATATTTCTCAATCATGGTGCTTCCATCACCTTCGAACCTTAGTACCAGGGCCAGTGATCATGCACAATCCCGTTATGACAAATGGAAATGGGTAACATACCTGTGACAACCTGAGAATCCCCAATACGAGCCATCTGTATCAAGCTGTAGGACATCAATCTGCATTTTTAAGGAGGGACAGGTTGTACAAACCTGAAGATGATGAAAAACTTCACGGGAAAATCGAGATGACTCTCCTCACATATTCCCGAGACGTCACATGCTGACGTTTTATAGAGCTAGTACAAGGCTTTCAAGCCTGTCAGCTTAAGAATGCAAATGAAGTTCCAGTTGCAGGTTTATTCGCCAGTACAATGGTCATTTTTCTTGATACCATCTTTTTCATAAGGGGCCTACCTCACGCTGAGTTTGGGCTTTCCTTTTTCCCATTCAAACCGTTACGCTTTTCCACATGCTTGGTTAGACACACGGCTAAGTTGGGGTAAAACAGAATTATGAAAGATGAAAAACAAGATTACTTGAATATTTTTGGGATGGCTTACCCTTATATTCAAATTCTCACAAATGCCTCACACTGTGTAAGTTACAGGCACTAGGCGGAGAGCATGCGAAAGAGCAAGAAAAAGGCGGCGTGCAGGGGCTTGGGTCATCCTGGCGAGCACAGATCACGGATCATTCTAAGGCAGGCAAGCAATCTATCCAAGGGCAGGTAGACACATCGTCCAAAGGCTATGCAGCAACAAGTGCACAATCCGGCGTGATCGATCAGCTTTCTGTGCTCAGAGCAACCTTGGCTTCATGTGAACTTACCGGTTCCTGCAGGCCAATTTCTTGAATGGACTTGGCCAGAGCCTCCACTTTTGCTTGGTCTGCGTTCATTAAGCAAATTCAATGCTGATGAATAAAATGGTGAGCATGTTTTGTGTGACTTGCGAAGCTGCTTGTCGAAGGACTGATATTCCTGCTTGGCTGTGTGCTAGTCTAGACTGAATAGGTACTCATAGTGCTTGCAGAATTGTCAACCTCCTCGACCCACCGTTCTTGCGCGTGCCACCCAATGGACGCCTAATTGCAGCCAGGGGCAACACTTTAAGAAGGCGCCTCTTGTGGTCCATCACAGGAGCCGCCTCTGCGTCCTGCTGCTGCTGAGTCTGGAGTTGCACGCCGCTTTGTCCTTCCCCCATTGCAGCAATAATGCAACCTGCTTCCAGTGTCAGAGAATGCTTCAGTTAAGTATGCGGCCCGTGTGCAACTCAGTGAAATGGCGAAAGCCGTTCCTGGCAGCACACCATCCGATGTTTTGGGTCCCAGAGGCACAAGAGTGACAATGAGAGTGACAATGAGGGTGTTGCAGTGCAGTCAATGAAACAGATTCGAGTGGTGAATAAACTGTGGATCATTGAGCTCCTTAGGAAGGTAATGCTCTTTTGCTCTCAAGCTCCCTCCTACCTCTGTGTCCTGGACGTGCTCTGCTACAGCTAGTATGAGAGGATGACTTCAGGGGAAGGGTAGAGGATGAGAGATGTTGGAGCCTGGTTTGTAGGAGAAGCATTGGATAATCTCACGATTAATACCTAAAAAATTTTAAATGCACTTTCATATATGTAGTTACGTGTACGAAACTCAGAGAAGTTCGTCATGACTTTCTACGTCAAGCCGCTCGCGAATGTGAGGCACTTAAGCTACACTATGACAGCTGCTTTGAAGATGTGTTTGTATATTCTGCCTTTTTTTGCTGACCACCAGGTGTCCTTTGCACTAAAGCCGCCAGTTCGGGCCCAAGTGCGCTGCCGCCCGAGGATCAACAGCTGGGATCCTCTGGTGCCTCAAAGCAATTTTGAAGGTGATTCATGTTAAAAGTCCCTTTCTGCCAATGCGGTCGACATGGGTCCCTAACGAAAGGGGTGATGTCAATGATCTCAAAAACGTGGACAGCTGCGCAGATGCCCATGTTTTTGTGCGCACTCAAACATCGTGCACTCCCTGCTCAATTCATAGTGCCTATTTGACCTCAGCAGGCTTGTCTCATGAGAGCTGCGGAACTCCAGCTGTGGGGCCAAACCAGATCTCAGGCCTTGCTGCGCACGCAGCTTTGATTCTTCAGCCTCTCTAATAAGCGGTATTTTTCATGAGCTTGTGGTTTGTAAAAATCTGAGTGACACAGTTTTGTTTCCCTGCAATGGCCAACGCGGACACGAAAAAAGCCGAGTGCCACTCAGACGTGTCAGCGACAGCACCATCTGCTATGCAAGCACATCAAGGCTAAGGCCACCTCCTTTCAAACAACCAGTCAAGATATAAATGTTCTGGAGTATGTCCAGCGCCGAGCATGCACTGAGCCTTACATGTGTGTGCAGGTGCTGCCCCGACCTCACCGCCCCCAGCTGACGGGCCAGTGCCTGGGTTCTCATCAGGGGACCCCCAAGCATTCAAGCCCCCCCCTCCTGCAGGCTTTGTGGCCCCCTCTCAGAACAATGCCAATGCTGACCTGCCGCTCAGGCCCGCAGCTCAGGTGCCTGGGCCCTATGCCCTTCAGGTGATTGATCATCGCTGCACCGTTGACTTAGCATTGCTTCGGTGGCTTGCCTGATGCAGATTCCAACTGGCCAACCACCTACAAGGCCACCGTCCTGTCCCACAAGGCACGCGGTTAATGTTTTGATTGATAATATGCAATTTATGGTTCAGCCTTGGTTCTTGCTCCCCCCTTACATCCTCCTGCATGAATTGCCCTGCTGGCACTGCTGCTTTATGTACCTCTCTTGCGCATCAGTACTGCAAGACCACTTGGACGTGCGAGCCTGCATATTGCGCCAGCCAGTAGACCTTTATCCAACTAAGCCTATGGCACACGCCCATGACTGACCTTGCCGGACAAGCTCATGGGCAGCACACCTGCACCGCGGCTTGCGATTTCTTGTTACCCGTAATGTGACTGTCGAGCACTTGATGGACTGGCTCCATTTCTTGTGACTAGTAACATGACTGTCGAGCACTTGATGGACTGGATCCAGGCGAGCTTCATGGGAGGATGGCTGTGTGTGCTTGCATAAATTGCTGTGCCTGTGAGGGCACATGCACAGGTGCCTGAGGCTGCATGGTCATACGTGCTCATGCCCAGGTGCCTGAGGCTGCATGGTCATGCATGCTCATGCGCAGGTGCCTGAGGCTGCATGGTCAAACGTGCTCATACGCAGGTGCCTGAGGGCGTGAGCGTGGGCATGGCCGCGGCCGCCTTCTACCAGATGATGGCCTGGGGCACACTCGGCCTTGCGGCGGCCTGCGTGCTGCTCATCCCTGAGATTGCGCGGGTGTGCAGGGATGCGCAGTCTACCTCAATTTGTGTGATGCACTGACCAGCTGTGACCAGTTGTGCCATCCAGCCGCACAGCAGGGCAATTGGCCATGCACTGCTGCCTGCCCACTTGGGGCTCCTGCCCATTGTGAAGAGAGGCATTGCTGCCTGCTTCCTGAAGTCTGATGGATAGCTCTATAAGGGCAGGGGACTCAGGTGCTTTGGAGATGCTCAAGCTGAGCCTCATGCACAGTTGCACTGATCACACGGTTTTTGTACCCGTCCGCTTGTGCTGATCACACAGTTTGTACCCGTCCGCTTGTGCTGATAACGTAGTACAATTGCCCAAATGGCAGTACAACCAGACTTTTGCTGATCACGCAATACAGATCAGTCCACTTGTGCTAATCACGCAGTTCACTTGCCCGAACGATGGTACAACCAGGACTTGTGCTGGCATCTTCACTGCCATTGATATTTCATGGCCACGCAGCCTCACTCTGTGACTTCCTGGTGCCCTCATAGTGTTCATCATGCTGTAACTCCGCACTGTGTCTTCATGCCATGTATGTATGCTATCCCTCACACTGTACCTTCCTGGTGCACATCTTGCTCTGCTGCGCCAGACCCTGAACTTCGTGCCCTTGTCCGACGTGCGCGTCCTGCTCATTTCTGCCGCTGCCACGCTGCTGCCCATCTCTGTGGCCCACCACGGCCTCAAGGTGAGGGGCAGCGGTGTGTGCCTCTGTGTGCGTGCGTGCTTGAACGTGCTGGTGTGCGCCCGCATGTGTGTGTGCCTGCATTTCAGGGGGGGGCTGACAGGGCATGGGCCAGTGCCTGGGCCATTCTAGGACCAGGCTTTCACGAGCAAGTGGGTCAAGAGGTGAGGCTTGTGGTGTTGATTTCAGAGGCTTTGGTCACAGCATAATCTGCAGCGTGTGCACTGGAGGCTGGGAGCAACATGGCGTCTGGGCTGTCTTGCGGTGCAGGAGGCTGCAGAAACACAGTCAATGGGGACGCCCTTCTCTGATGCTCTGAACAGTGCTGTGGCAGTGCACAGCATTTTGGGACTGACTATTCTAGCACAGGTGCGTTGCTCTGTGTTTTGAGGAAGGATATGTTGCAAAAATTGCAAAAACAGCTTGAATCTTCTTGCTTGTTTCTCTAGCAATTATTTTATTGTAGTGAGTGGAATCTGCATGCCTCAAAAAGCTTTAGCCATGGCGCTTTGCACACATGCCCAATTGTAAACTTGGTTTACCTCCAGGCAGCAAGCCTGCGGACGCCCCTTCTAACTGGTATGGCCCTTTCCTATCTAAACGCAAGGTCTTGCTTGTGCTGTACATCCATGACTTGGCATGTTCCCGATGTGAAACCTTGCTGGATAGAAAAGATGGACACAGGAGCGTGTTGGCCTATGATGATCTAAAAGCCTCGATAACCATGCTTGCTTAAGCAGCCCAAACATTCTGAAGAGATGCGAGGCGCATTGCAATGGCTGTTGTGTATCTCCTCACTTGGAGCAACGTCTCCAAGAGTAGTTGCGCTTCAAGGTTGGAGGCAGGCAAGTGAGTGCACATTGTCCTTCCAAGAAACAGTGCTGTCTTACGTTCTCTTGCAGTTGTTGTGGGAGGTCTCTTTGCCCTAGCTCTTCTTGTCTCTGGGTACACAGGTGAGCTCAGTGGAGGGCGTGTGGTCCTCCAGACCATGCCAGTACCAAAGTTGCCCCAACTCACGTGCAATGGACCATTGCCAATGGTACATAGGGAGAAGTATGCCACACTGGAGCAATCGACTGACTAATCCAATTGCACAAGTGCCTGTGCCTGTGCAGCCCGGAGCGTGCAGCTGCAGCAGATGATGCAACCGCCAAGCAGCTGGGACGTGGTTGCTCCCCTGGTTTCCTCTGTGTTGTTGTCTCTCAGGTGGGGTAATGGAATGCAGATGGCTGCTCCCCTGTCACCCCCAAGATGGCCCTGCTGCTCCCTGGTTGGCCAACCCAGACTCTGTATGTAGGGGTAGAGAGGAGGGTGCCCTGCAGCAGCATGGACACGTCTGAGGACTGCCCAGCAAGTGGCCTTGGCCAGAAGGACAGCTGGTGCGGCAGGCAGTACAGCAAGCACCGGGGATTGGAGGCACACTGACGCAGCCATGGGAGATCTGAACAAGGCAGACTGATGCTCAAGCCCCTTGATGAAGGTTCCCATATTGAATGATGCACAACACCTTTTGCATAAACCATGACATACCTCTCCGAGCAGCTTCTGCCACGCACTCCAGCACTTGGATTGGTAGATCTACCACGCATTCAAGCACTTGGACCTGTGGATCCACCAGCAAAAGTGTGGCTGTGCCTGCAAATGGTGAACCTGAAGCCTTAACTGTACCGCAGCCTGCAGCAGACCTGGGGAGCAGTTGGTGCATTGATCCATGTTTGCATTGTGGAACACGCACAAACAATGCAGCAGGATTAGAGAGGGTGGTGACGCAAAGCCACACCCACAGGGCGCACCCTGCTGCTGAGCGGCCCTGGGCCCATGCATACTGTCCACACCCTTCCTGTGCTCTGTGCTTCGGCCAGTTGTTGGTGTCTGGGCTGCACGTGCCTGAGCTCCAAGGGTCTTGTGCTGTGGGCCTGAGGTCCCAATCTCATGGCTCAGGGGGAAGCGGCTGGTGGAACTTGAAAGGGCACGTTTGCTGCGGGGACTCCGCTTTGTCCCTATACACACACCACATTGGTATTTTGTGTCAGGCTTTGTCTTGCCCCGTGTGCAAATGCAGGGGTGCAGTGCATGCAGCCAGATCACTGGTGAACAGCCCACCAGGCCTGGGCCCGCTCGTCTTCGCTGCCAAGAGCTTGGTGCTGTTTGGTGAGGCTGTGGGAGGGCTTTGAAATGTTGCATTGTGGCATTGACCATGCAAATGTTTTGCACGGGTGCCTTGTTGAGGTACTTTACCCGCACAAGATGCGAATGCACGGGAGGGGCAGAGGGGGGGAGGGGAGAGAGGCAGAGAGGTGGGTCAGCAAGAGGCATGTGAGTCTCAGCGCCAAGGTGACGTCCTAGGCAAGTGCCTTGTTTTGGATACTCAGGGATTGAGCAAAAAAGGAGTTTGGTGCAGGCACGCCCGGACAAGGCATCAGTGCTCCTTCAAGGCATCAGTGCCTCTTCAAGGCATCAGTGCCCCTTCAAGGCATCAGAGCTCCCACAGGGCATCAGTGCCCCTTCAAGGCATCAGTGCCCCTTCAAGGCATCAGTGCCCCTTCAA
>LFCJ01000685.1_pt1 | contig 21960 bp, 30 predicted proteins | sample 643141 | NCBI WGS metagenome assembly LFCJ01 (sample SAMN03766243, study PRJNA286221) | soda lake metagenome | biome: soda lake; feature: Kulunda steppe; material: water; isolation source: sample B1-Br-g2 brine of Lake Bitter-1 | place: Russia: Kulunda steppe | collected 2010-07
AGCCTGATTCCACCCACCCACCACAGCCTGATTCCACCAACCACCACAGCCTGATTCCACCCACCAACCACAGCCTGATTCCACCCACCCACCACAGCCTGATTCCACCCACCAACCACAGCCTGATTCTAGCCACCAACCACAGCCTGACTCCACCCACCAACCACAGCCTGATTCTAGCCACCAAACACAGCCTGATTCCACCCACCAACCACAGCCTGATTCCACAGTGCCCAGGTCCAGGGGCAACCAGCACCCACCGACCATGGCCTGAACAGTTGGTGAAATTTGAACCCATCAACTTCCTGGAATGAGCCTGCTCAAAGCAGGCACATGGCAGCACACCTGTTTTTCTACAGTGTAGCCTCTGGAACAGAAGGGTGCGCATAGCTGGATCAGCTCCCAGAAAGGGAACCAAAGCAGGAACCAGGCAGAAGGCGTCTCAATCTGCGGTGCCTTGTGTAATTCAGTACAGCATCAAGAGCCCAGGCAAGACTCAGGCGCGCAGCCCAGCCAGCTTGGTGTGCACTACAAAGCTTGGCCATCGCCCCAGGTAATTTACCCATACTTTCAGGCGAGTAGGCAGGCACTCACTTGTGGATGAAGATGGTGCGCATGCCTAGAGCCCTGGCAATGGCGCACGCATGCTGCCCTCCCGCTCCGCCAAAGCATGACAGGACATGAGCTGATGCATCAAAGCCCTGGGTGGCAAGCGCAACCGCCGCATGGTACGATGAGCAATACAGAAGGGAGCTGGTGTGTGGCAAGTGAAGGCAAGCAACTCTCGGGATACAGTCAAGAAAAAGGAACCTCATGGGAGGCTGTGAAATTGCGAGTATAATCAGAAAGGCACTAGGGCACACAGCTTCAATGGGGGCAGTGCATCAACGGGCGTTGCGTCGTCTAGCTTGAGGGCTGGTATGCACACTGCAGGTGCACACAATCAGCTGCCAGGAGAACAAAGGCATGCAAGCAATTAAAGACCACCCAGCTTGAAGACTGATGCACTTAAACTGAAGCAAGTAGCTTGGAATGTATGATCTGCAGGAAGGCATGATCTGCCGCACACAAGCGAGAAGGCATGACACAGCCAAGCTGACTCCCAAACACACACACACTCTCCAAGAGGAGCGGAAGTCACCGACCCCTTGCCACAAAAGCCATTCCAGCCTTGCAAGCAGACCATCACACACACACTCCTAACCCTGTCAGCACTACCTGCAGTAATACTTGTCGTTCACAACACGCCTAAGAAACCGAGCCTCTTACCCCTCTGTGTGTGTGCACACATTTTTACCATCAAGGTGACCCTCAAGCAGCTCACCCGCATCTGCGTGAGCGCCCGAATGGGCCGGCACATTGCCTCGTTGGCCACGGCAATGAAGCCCGAGGCCACCTCATCCACGGTCTTGGGTGTGTAAGGGTTGCCCTCTGCAGCAGTAGCGGCCCCGTGCTGATTGACCACCTGCTGCAGGGCAGCTAAAGCCGCGCGGGCCGCCGCCACGTCCAGCGGCTGGTCCTCCGTGGCTCCAAAGATCTGCAGGCACACACCACACAGGAAGTGCAACCTCATCCATGTTTGACTGCAACCTCATCCATGTTTAATAGGTCTTCTACAGTGCCAACACCAGCACCTGCAAGCAGCTTGGTTGCGTGCTAAGGTTGTGATTCCAAATCTTGCGCCCACAGGCCCCAAACTCCAGTGCAGCTGAGCCTCCGCAAATACCTTCCCTTTCTCCAACACAGTACCAACTCATCAAGCATGAATTTTGTGATGATACCTTAGCCAGTACTCATGCCATGTAGGGGTACTATTAGCCTTGCTGGAGGTTGACTCACTGCCTAGTTTCTGTGGGCACCTCTGGGGACATTCCCACTGCTTCAAATCCATATAAATTTATATGTAAATGTGCCATTATGGAATAGGGCAACGACGGCTGGCTGCTGCATTTTGCATGTGCCAGGGCGTTGGTCGCAGCGTACCAAATTTATGCTCTAGGGCAAGGTATTTCAATTGCCAATTACCCCGCTGCCGTCCTTCCCGCACCTCCTGCATGCGGCTTAGCCTCGAATGTGTCCATGATGGTATTTGGTAAATATGTCCATGATGTTGTTTTGGTAACAAGAGCAGGCGCCAGAGGTGGTGGGTGCCCTGCTCTGACGCGTGCAGGCATGCTCCAGCCCGTCCATCCCCCCTGTGCTGTTGCCCCCGCGGCGTGGTTCACCTGGCGTTATGTGCAATAGTAAGTAAGGGAGTGGGGAGGGTAGCAGCGCTGGCAGATGAGTTTGTGGTGAAGGTGCGAGCACGCAGTCCATGAACGCCATATTTGCAGAAGGGCTGCGCATCCCCTCCCCTCGAGCCCTTGCGCGAGGCGTGCACCTAATTTTTTTTTGACATCCAAAGGCCGAAATTGCTTGTCTAAAACGTTTTTCTCAGCCTTGCTGCCCCTCTCTCACTGCCTCTCCCTCCCTTTTTCTCTCCCTCCCTCTCTTTGCCTCTTTTCCAGCCTCTTTGACTCTCCCTCCCTCCCTGCCTGTCTCTGCCACTCCCTCCTTCCCTCTGCTCTGCCTCCCTCCTTACTTTTGTCTCCCCCTGCGTCCCTCTTCCTCCCTCTGCCTCCGCATCTCTCACTGCCTCTCTGCCGCTGCCTAATCTAGGATCTTCCCTCCCTTTCACGGACTGCTGCTGCAACCTCCTGACTGCAGACTGCTGGTCAGATGTCCAAAGCCATGTGATGCAGGTGCACAAGCACTCCCTCTGTACGCCTCAAGCGCAGGGGCACCATGAGCACGCGCATATGTATGCACACTCACATCACACACACCCATGCGCACATACACACACACTAACCCCATAACCAAGCAACACATATACACACTCAAACTCATTCAAGCGTGCGGCCCACGCACTTGGGGGAATGCCTCGGGCACAATGCGGCCAAGGACCACGTTGGCATCCGTGATGGCGGGCATCAGGGCCTCTGGCGGCCGGCCAAGCTGCTTGCCGTACGCTACAGGGCCTGGGTATGCGCCCACACTCTCAGGCCCCACAACAAACAGGCCGTCGCGGAACATGAGCCGGCTGCCACCACCTGCACCGCATGCCCGGTGCGCTCACATGCGTGAGGCAGAGGGATCCATGCCAGAGCAGAATGCCGCAAAGCACGGGCCTGCTGCCTGCACCAGACTGCTGGCGCACCAGAGCTCACTTCAGAGTGGTTTGCCTGCAAATGGTCCAGCCATCACAGATTGTGAGCTGCCTACACCCTGTGGCCAATGCACCAGAGAACTTCAGCACCAGCAGACGTGAGAGGTTGATAATCACAAGGGGGCAGGAGGCAAGCCTGCTCGTCGGAAGAGCGCGTCGCCTGCTTGCTGCCGTCCAGCCAAAGTGCACCTGCACCCACACGCACCTGCCGCCACCGTGTTGACGTCCAGCTGCGGAGCTTGTATGGTGACCCCTGCAGTCGTGGTCTCAAACACATGCTCAAAGGTGCCCGCATAGCGTGACACATCCGTGGAGGTGCCCCCCATATCAAAGCCAATGACTTGGAGGGAGCCAGCTGGCACGCCCTCCCACCTGTGCACACGCAATGGTCCCAGGCTGCAAGTCACGGCTGGGGAGCGCAAGGAGGCAGCCTGTCCAGCACAAATGGTGTCAGAGGGTCACAAAAAGCATTCAGTGAGCTGTGCCTTCCACAGAACCTTGTAATCACGGGTGAAGAGTATGCGCAATGCGCTTGCCAGCCCTTGCCAAGGTCCAGCCCAACACTCAATTCTCATGCGCATGCCAGCTCAAGGAGAGCGTACAAGACCTGCTCAATGCATGGTTTGGCAACAGAATAGGCCACCAGGAATTTTGCTGATAGGAAAGAGGAGTGGCATGGGAAGGAGGGAGCTGCCCTGGTTTGCCGAAGAGAGAGCCCAAAAGAAGCTGAGAGGGTAGATCTCAAGGTCTTTCCATGAACTTATTGGTGGTGTTGATCGGCATGCATGCATAACCTCATGCGTTTTTCCAGGTCCTGACTCCGGTGCCCATATGCCATTGCATAATGCAGCAAACGTATCTCATTGAAAACACGGCATTATCTAAATGGAGAAGGGCCCTTAGGCAGACTGCTATATTATGATGGACAAGCCTGCATGTCGGCTCAAAAAGGCAAACCTGGTTTGAAAGCAAGGGCTGGTGTGCCCTACAAAGGATTGCCATCTTAGCGCATCATTGCAAATGAATCAGATGAACGCTCAATTGGTGCTGCAGAGTTCAGCACACTCGCGCACACAAACACACACACACACATACACACACACACACACACACACACACACACACACACACACACGGGCGCGGTCAATTCATCGTGCGCGCAGTCAACACATGGTGCAAACCCTTGTAGAGGTGAAAAGAAGGCAGTGAAAAACTTCCTACGTTAATTGTGGAAAAGGAATCACTTAGGGCCTAGGCACGGTATGGCCTCTCCGCCATACCATATTGGGGTGGAGCATCACAACCCGAAACACTCGAAACTCATGCAGCACTCATGAAAGAGGGCAAAACATAATCATGACAGGCATGCATTTTCTGGGTGCCGCCTTTTCTTGCTTCCCTCAAGCCAGGTGCTATTTTGCAGGCAATCTGGATTTTTTTCAGGTTGCTGTAACAGCTTTACAGGACATGACCCTCTGCTTCCTGATTGGCAACTGCGCATTCCATTTTCTTATGAGGGAAGTGTGTTTCTGGAATGGTCAAGCAAGGTGTCATGTTCTACTCACTTGGTGGTAAGCGCGCAGCCCACCACACCTCCTGCGGGCCCAGATATCACAGCTTTGTGCCCAGAGAAGTGCGCTGCTTTACACAGGCCCCCGTCCGACTGCATGAACAGCACCTACATATTGCGCATGGGTACAACTCGTTGGGGGGAGGTGGGGGGGATTGAGCATTGCTTGCACCTTGCCAAAACCCATGCGTGGAATGGCAGTGGCAGCGGCAGTGGCAGTGCCAGCTTGCACAGATCCAAAAGTGTGATTGCACACCAGAAAGCGCAGCAGAGATGCGTAACGTGGGAGTGAACCATAGGTGCAGAAAGACCGGAGCACAAAGCAAAGGAGCCAGCAGCAGAGGCGACCCGATGGAAAAAAGGCGGACTGTTTTATCATCCAGGTGATCAGCAGAAACAACGGCAAGAATATCAGTGTAAAGGAATTGTAGCAGCACATTTGAGTGGCAAACCATGTGTGGTGGGAAGCAGGTCTGCAATGCCTAGATACCTGCACGTTGGAGAGACCTTCATCAAACCCGGACTGGAAAGTGTGCAAGTACCTGCAGGGAGGTGCAGTTGGATGCTTGAGAATTGGTGATCATCAATCGGCCTTATAGAGGCGCGGACAATATCTGAATTTTCACTTATCATGTTTCAAGCATTCCTTGATGTACAACCTTGACAAGCATGGTAGTGCAGCAGGCCAATGAACACACAAGGGAACACCATGGAAACCAAAAAGCCGGCCTTGCCTTATGGGTGAAGCTCATTGTCGTTTCTTTCCTTGTGCAGCTCAAGGTGCTGACAACAAGCTTGAGCTTCGAGCCAAAGCACGCCTAGCACACCTCATGATGCCTAGCACACCTCATGATGTGGGGCGTGAGGTACGCGTCCGCCGCAGCGGTGAAGCCTCTGGCCACCATCTTCACCATTGGCATCACCTCGTGGGACAAAGACACCTGCAACAGAAGAGGCGTCACAAGGACAGCGAGGACGGGGTATTGACAGTTGACATGAGGTCTTTCTGGCCCTGTGTCTCATCCTCAGGACAGCAGGGAAAGGAAAAAGTGCAGGTGCATTTGTACAGATCTCCCCTTTGCTAGCAAACGCAATTGTTACCACTATTGATTGTGCCAATTCTTAGAGTCAGTCAAGCAAGTTCAGTCCTCTTATGACACCATATTTTTCAACAATACAGTATTATGTGCTGGGCTCTACGAGCGGTTTAATACAGGCACTAGAATTCTCACAATTGCTGCATTTCCAAAGCCACAATGCATAACCAACTCCCCAATGACCTCAAGAATTGCTCACAAATTTCAGAGCAGGGCTTGAGAGTCGCAAAATGACATGTCACCAGTTTTACCCTGGCCAGGCAGCAACTGCACCTGGGCGCGCTTAAGCACCGAATTGCCCACCTGGGTGAAGCCCAGCTGCTTGGCTAGCTGGCCAACTGCCTGCTCATGATCTGGGAACACAGCTGCATGCTTGAGCACTACAGCCAAGGACTGGATGCCGGACGCCAACACTGCCTGTGTGTCGTGTACGTGAGCAAGTATGCAGGTGGCTGCGTACTGAGCACCACTGCCAGAGGACTGGACACCAGGTTCTAGCACCGCCTGTGCTTGTGCTTGGAGGCGACGCACGGCAGGCACTTGAGTAAAGAGGAATACACACATGTTTGCCTGCAGTAGCTTCAGCTTTTAAAGATTCACAGACTGCGCAGCTGAACATTCGGACTGCCTTGCCAAGACCTTCAGTGCAAGAAAATTACCCTCCCCATGAACACAGTGTGCAGGAAATGCTTTCGAGACAATTAAGCAGGAGTTACCCTTGGCAAGAGACTACGTTACAATGTGAAAATCTGAGAGGATACCAATAAGGGGCTGTGCTGCCGGAGGAGATCAGTGGCTTGGCCAGCATCATACAGCACAAAGCTTGAGAGCAAGGAGAGACAAGGCTATGACGGAAGAATGAGGTTGCAGTCCAAGATCTGGAAGCAGTAGCGCAATTAGATACTTTTAGAGCATAAGTGAGCTCTTGTTGGCGGTATTAACCTGAAGTGCAAGAAGTTGATACCACAGAAATTCAAGTCCCGATAAGACCCCGGCGGGGCCCATGCGGGAGATGCAATACAAAATAAGTCGCAAAGCATCTGACCTATTTATGGGACTCGGTTGGCTTATCATCCTCACTCCCTCACCTTAAGCTGCTTTGTCAGAATTTCCAAATCGGGCGATTTCCTGATGCAAACCACCTCCCCCGTCACGCCATTCACCATCGTCCCTGCTTGGGGGTAGCATCTGAGCAGACAATGAGGGCCAAATATGCAGGATTTGATTGCAATAGACAATCAGTACTGACCAGTACAGACAACTGTCGCAACAGATGCAAAGCAGTGCAATCGGTGCAAAGCACAAATGAGCCAAGGGTTGAGCTGCCAAACACGGTTGCGATGCTGCCCGCCTCACATCTGTAGCCTCAAATACATGTTTTGAGGCATTCTCCACAACAGGCAACGCATGTGCCTAGACCCACGAGTGAGGCGTTTCTAAAGAGGTGGTGCTAGACGACAGACAAGAATGCATGCCTAGGCATTTTTCCTGGCAACTAAGGGCCTGCAAAAGTTTGGCACGCATTACACACATTCAAGGCTGAAAAATGCATGGTGTGTGATTAAACAAGCGGAGTGTCATTTTGTTTGATTGCATGAACTGGGCACGGTGCAAGTGTTTTCACTGTTGCGCCAAACAATTCAGTACATGGTAGGTGCACCCACCAAAGGACAGACAGGGCAAAGACACATCGCCATCATGCCTTGGTGAGTTTAAAAATAAGAGAGATTACGCTCACCGCTTGTTGTTCACTGCATCCCTCCCATTGCGAGGGCCGGGCTCGTCTCCCAGGGGCAGGATAACAGACTCATCCACTTCAACAACTTGCTCATACAGCTGCTCAGGAAACCTGTGCTCAAGAGGTTGCCAGGAAGAACATCTAGCTGAGTGTTCAGGTGCACTCCAGTGCAGGTTCTCCTTCCTAGTCTCAGATAAACTACCTCAATTCTTTTGATGTCTTAACAGCACCGCAGCTGGTGAGAGCGCAGCCTTACTTCAAACACAAGGCATGGGTCCTATGTCTGATTGCATGGGTCCTTTGTCTGATTGCATGGGTCCTATGTCTGATTGCCCTGTCTGGTGCAATTGGAGCGCAGTGCATGGTGAAGGAGTCTATACGTGCTCTGTGCATTTATCATATGCTACCTGATCATACTACTAAAAATGAAGTGCTAGCTCACAAGGAGTGTGCATGCAAATATGCATGCACAGTGCATGACATGATGTGATCATGATGTGCCATCACGGCATGTCAACTCATGTGATATGCTCAGATTACTTCCAACACTTTTTTATGGCTATCCTGGTAGATGTCTTTGCCCTGCTCCGAGTCAGCAGCAGTGATTGACCCAGTCAATGTGACCCTCAGCTCATGGTAGGACTCAGAGCAGCATGCGAAAAAAACCCTGCTCACCAAAAGCTATGCGCTTCATAAAAATTTGCTCAACACACATGCTCACCCACGTAAGGTAGAGAAATGAAGGCGCATAGCATATACAGGTGTGTTGATCCACAACATGAAGCAGGAGAAGAGCACGCACTTAATCTCAAGGTCGAAGATGTTGGGCCTTGACTGGTTGCCTATGTGCAGCAAGTCTCGAAAGCCAGAGCTCACAAGCAGGGCCACGCGCTCTCCTGAAGTGCGTAGCGACGCAAACCATGCTGAACCCCAATAGATATAAAGTTCAGACAGAACCATGTGTCCTGCTCCAATACCCTTCACAGGAATGGATGACCACATGTCACTACCCCTGTCAGGAATGAAGAGAACCATGTGTCTAGCTCCATTGCCATAAACAGGAATTATTTGAACCATGTGTCCTGCTCCATAAGCCCAAGCGCAGCATTGTGGATCAAGTCAAATTTGCAAAAACTTGCAGGTAGAGCCACATACGTCTCACATCAAATGCCAAAGCATGCACGCACAAGGCCACATCAGAACTTTAAGATGTTGCATTTGTGCGAGGAGATCAAAATGTTATGCTTCATTTATGAAACTCTTTCGATCCCAGTTGTGCCTTGGCTCAGTTGGATTGCTGGCAGTGTGAGCAAAGCCGGAAAGAAGTTGAAATGACCCCAGCGTTGTCACACAAGGGATCGTGGGAATGCTATTCACCACTTAAGAGAAGTGAGGTTGCCTGTCAACTCAATTTCCCACAGAACATGCAAACAAAAGGAATGCAACCATGCCTGACACTGATGCCTGCAGTGCATTCCAGTTGCGCCAACTCATGCCCCTGCCTGGCACGCCCTTAGCCGTTTGCTGATGCCCAGACTCCTCCTGCAATTTGTTCCCTCACCCATTCCATACGTCAATGAGTCAATGGATTTTATGTACACACACCCTTGCGCTCCAGCAGGGCGTTGGTAGCCACAGTGGTGCCCATGCGAATGGACGCGATGCGGGATGTGTCCAGAGGGGTGTTGCGGGGGTGAGGCTGGCCGGTGACCTGTAGGGGGCATGTGATGTGGGCAGGGGCGCGTACTATGGGGGCGATGTGCGGGGGACTCGTGCGTGGTGCGGCTGCAGGGAGGCAAGTCGTAGTCATTGGGCGTGTGCCTCGGGGATGATGGGCCAGGGGGGGTTGTGACACCATTCACGGTGTGGATACAGAGGTGTGTGCTTGGGGATTGGGGAAGCAGAGAAAGCCATTTGTGGCGAGGCTGCAAGGTGGATCGCGTTTGTTCTGGGGGTTGGCGGCGCGCTGGCGGCTGCCCTGGTCACGCATGCGGGTTGGCGCCCTGCCAGGTTGACAGCCCTTGCAACAAAAGCAGTCATGGCACATTTCCAGCGCACTTATGCAGATGCAAATTGCACCAGGCTGTGATCTAGGCAGCAGCACGTCAGGACACACTTGCCACGTTTCATCGCGGAGGGCTGATTAAGCCTAGCTTTGCACATGTTGGGGCCAAAGCACGTCCAGTGGCCATCATGGTGGTCGAGCACACTGGTACACAGCATGGCGCCGGGCGCAGATCAAGGTGCTGCCTCCCCAATCAGGCACCCTGGCGTAAACCAGGCTGTCCTTTTAGTGCTTGTCTTTTGGCAACCTCCGTGAAGCCGGCTAGCCTGCCTCCAGCTTCGGCAAAGGGGTGAGGCGTGCGTCCAGTGCCCTTTCCATGCACCTCCCTGTAGACGCACTCACACTGACCGCCCCCAGAGCTGGATGTCAGAGGTTGCCATGAACAGCCACTGCATCCTTCCCCAAACACCGAACTGCAGCCTTGTGTCCAGGAGACGCACACACCTGCTCAAGCACGCGGCGGATGCCTTCACGCGGAGCGTCGTCATAATGCGCTGGATCCTCGCTCAGCAGCTTAAGCGCCCTGCCATGTGCAAGCACAAGGTGCACAAGGCGCAGGGGGTGAGGGCTCAAACATCCCGGGCCACAGGGCTTTGCAAGCTCCTGCCCGCCACTTCAGATTACTTCTGAGAAAGGCCCCACCCTCAAGCCTTGCTGGACACAAGACGTAATAACATGCAGATTTCACATCAGGACATCGTACAGACAACCATCACGAGTGAAGATCCCACCTGTGCGCCACTCCACCCTTTCCGTCAGGCACCTGTGATCCAATTGGTCAGGATTGGGTGAGGTGCACACATTATCACACCACCAGCTTCTCAGCCTCTTCATCAAAAACATTATATCAAGGTGCTCCATCAAGGTGTTACCCCACCTCTGCGAACAAGTCCGTGAAAGTCCCTCCACGGTCTATTGAGAAGAAGCAATCACGCATTCTACGTTGTTATAAAACAAATAATGCGTGCCTGTACTGAATAGGCCTATATGACGGAGGCTGATATCTGATTAAAATTGATTTTAAAATTTGTATGACGTCTAAAAAAGTGGTGTTTGATCAGAATGCCGTATAATCCACGCCACGTTACGCGACGCATAAAACAAAATTTTATACAATGGGTGATGAAGGGCAACAAATGAACTACCGACGAGGAAGTTCCTGATGAAGCTCTTTGGGTGGGTCTTGACGTCCAGCAGGCCTCCGTTCTTTGTCAAGCCTGATTTTGTTCGGTAGTGTAACGCTTTGCCTTGCGCCCAACCTGTTGGTGTTGTCCTTCAAACAGGTGTTGCCTGGAGAGCGACGAGAGGAGTGACGAAGGGGCTGCCCCGGTCCAGCAGCATGAGCAGAACCACCAACAGCACGATCAGCAGCTTCATCATGAACCAAAGAGGGCAGACCTCTCGCCCCTTGATATTTTGGGACACAGCATCGTGTCGGGAAAGCCCGGACCAAGGTTGTCGCTCCCACCTGGCGATGTGCAGCTGGCGCCCGTGGACGCCACGGTGCTCAGTTCAATGACGGGTCCGGACGGGGGTGTGCAGGCAATTCAGAGCTGCGCACCGAGTGAGTAGCCCACGCAACAAGCAACCCCTTTCCGGCCTTACCCGGACAGCTGTTGCACACAACGACGTTCCCTCCTTTGCCGTTAAGCCATGAGCAGGGGCCAGTCATGACCAAATAACACCAGCTGCAAGCGTGTTCATGTGTAAGATGCCTCTGTCAGGCTGGCTATGCACAAATATCAGCGCGCACATGGCACCCCAACCGCTCGCCTTCCCTGATGACCTTACCTGACATGCAGGCTTCAGGCTGGCATGGGACACGGGAAAAGATTGGGCGTATGGTAGCTCAATATCCATGTATGATGCCACCATCACGGCGGGCAAGCCCACGCGGAGTGGGGATCCCATAGCCGACTGTTTCTGCATCCTCGCATATAAAGGAGGCGGCGCGTTGCTTGCGGTGCGTGCCCTAAGTTTGGATGCTGAGAAGATGGTGTATCTGCGTGGATGATCTGCAGTCTTGCCCAGGCTTTCTTGCTGCATTCGAGGCTGGGCATGGGGGGCAATGCCTGCACCTGTGAATATCAGGTTTACTTGGTGTTGACCACTATTTGACGATGATTTTCTTGATATGGTTTGAGTCTGCCTTTGTGTAAATTTGCCCTACACTTGCCCGGATGTGGCAAGTGCGTGCCAGGTGCAAGGTGACAGGTGCAGCACAAGCGCCTCACGTGCATTCAGCTACCTTGATGCCGGCAGGGATTTGTGCTTGGAAAAAAAGTCAAGCACAAGCACCTTTAAAAAGACTCGGTTCCCAACACGAAGCTAGAGCAGATCTCATCTCGGTGTTGTTACCTTGTGGAAAGGACTGTGGTCGACAGGAAGGATTGGGAAGAAGGCTGCCCGCGACTTGCAATCGCGAGATCTGACCCTCTTGAACTTGTTGCCTCTGCTTGGACCATGCCCTGCTCACCTTGCATCATTGCCTGATGCTCAGTGACAGCTGGTGAGCCCACTTGCCACGTGCTTTTGCTGCTGCCACTTCCACACTCCCTGCGAGCACACAACAGGGTGTGCCATTCGTGGTGCTCCTCCTCCTGCTCTGCTGCACAGGTTGCTGACGGAGTGAGCTGGGGGGAGCCTGCTCGGCGAGCCGCGCGCTGCGCTGTGCTGGGGGCCACCCAGCATCTGCACACCATGCTCAAGGACAACCATTGTGAGTGTTGCCTAGCGCCTACACTTCGGGTGCGACCCAGCATCGGCACACCAGTTCGCACACCATGTACAAGGAAAGACATCCATTGCGACGTCACCCCCCAGGCACACGGGTGTAGAGGACTGCAGGCAGGGCCATTGGTTCACTCCTGCCTGGCTTTTGTGAGGCATTTTGTGATGCCCATGAGCGCAGAGCAAATAAGATGGCCCTACCCAAGCCCTGCCCTCAATCCCTGTGTGATTTCCTTGTTGCAACCTGTCATGTCATGGCTGCATGTAGTGGCGGTAGCCGGTGAGCATGTGCAAGCCCGGACAACGCTGGTGGCGGCCCCCACGTGCTTATTGCAAAGTGTTAAGATTCTAGCTCAAGAGCACCGCATGCACGAGAGGCACAGCAGGCTGTGCCAGCGTTGAGAGCCACGACGCATGCAAGAGCACGACGGGGTCTGGATTCGGGAGCACAACCATATGATCCATGGTTGCGTGCAGGATGCAACATATGCCTATAGCCGTGTGCCACTTGCAGAGGTGTGGGCTCTAGCCGCCTAGCTTGCGAGATCGCATCCAAGCATGCTAGCTGACGGAGTTGCTGTACCTAGCACACACAGGGCTGCCATGAACTAGAACAGGACATGGCATACAACCTACGTGTGTGTGCAATGCGAAGTTGATGTATATGCCTACGGGTTTTGGCATCCTTGCGCTCATGCCAGTGGCGGGACCCAGTGCGGTGTGCGCGTGCCAACACTGCGCTGCAGTGAACCAGCCGAGCCCCAAGGCCTCTGCCGTCTTCCACGAGATGATGCGGGCGGTGCATGCCGCGCAGACGCTCATCCTGCAGCAGTGTGGGACGCTTACCACGCTGGTACTCACGCTCGTGCTGAGAGTGCAGGACAGGTAGCTGGCTGCACTGCTGCTTAAGCTGTGGCTGCGAGTGCAGGGCAGGTAGCTGACCACGCAGGCGCTTGAGTTGTTGCTGCTGCAGGTGCAGGGCAGGTGCTCTGGGGGGCACATAGTGGTGCTGAGCCTATATTCGCACACGTGTGTGTGTACACAGCACTCTATTGTGCGCGTAGAATCTCCTAAGCCTGGGTGAAAAGGTGCTGCCATCTTTAGGCGCAAGCATGTATGTGCATACATGCCGCATGCATGCGCAAGCGAGCAAGCAAGCCCGTGCGCCTAAAGGTAGACTGCGCACGCTCTGTCAGCTTTGGCGGCGCACTGAAGGCATGGAGGGATGCTCGCCAGGTTAAAGGAGACGCACACACGCAAGCTTGCAAACTTTGAAGTGTGTGAGCACAGGATTTGGCCCAAAGCACACCAGCGGGCATGGCATGACAGGGGTTCTGTGGCGGACGCCCAAGCACAAGCACGCTCAGCACGCACACTCCCTGGCCATGCCTACCTGCGCGCAGCTGCATGCAAGGACCTGGCTGTTGGGCGGCGCTGACGCTGACGGTCGGGGACAGCGCGGCGTATGTGTACCGAGCAAGCAAGGGGACCGTGCAAGAGCTCACGCATGCCTCGCATGAGAACTGTGTCAGGTGGGCCCAGGCCTGCTCGCATGTGAACTGTGTTGCGTGGGCCCAGGCCTGCTCCCATGAGAACTGTGTTGCGTGGGCCCAGGCCTGCTCGCATGTGAACTGTGTTGCGTGGGCCCACCCATGCCTCGCATGTGAACTGTGTCGCGTGGGCCCAGGCCTGCAAGGCGAGGCCAAGGCTTGGCTGCCAGCCAGGTCGCAAGGCTGACAAGTCTCTGGCTGATCCTCGCCAGGTCACAGTGTAGGGTCATTCATGATGTCTCAGGTGTAGGATCATGCATACGTTGTCTTAGGTGGGGACGAGCAGGTGTGTGGTCTGCGCGTGTGAACTGGGGCAGGCATGCGTTTTTAAAGCAACAGCCTGCAGAGACTTGTTGATGGGTACCTCCCAAGATGCAGAGCCGCCTGTGTGCAAGTCGATGGATGCCTCCCAGCATGGAGCGCTTGCCCTTGATGAGTGCTGGGAGCAGGTGCTTGTGGGTTGAAAACGCTTGCGCAGGAATGTGTCCACGACGTTTGGCGCCCTGGGGCATGCCCTGGGCGACGACCCAGACTTGGCAAACATGACCGCGTCGACGACGCTGCTGCATGAAGGTGAGCGCCTCGTGGAAGCCTCCGAGCAGCGGCCCCGGTGTGGCTGTGGCGAGGCTGGCGCAGCGCGAGGCCTGCGGCCTGACCTCATGAAATGGTGGGCCCTGGGGCTGCGCAGCTGGACCTGCTGGGAGCACGCGGCTGCACCTCAGCCGACAGGGCCTGCAACCCTGCTTGGTCACAGAAGGGGGTCTTGAAGAGCATGAAGCAGGGGACTGTCCGCTGTGCTTGAGGGAGCGCCCGCTGTTTTAGGGATTGTCCGCTGTGCTTGAGGGAGCGCCCGCTGTTTAAGGGATTGTCCGCTGTGCTTGAGGGAGCGCCTGCTGTTTAAGGGATTGTCCGCTGTGCTTGAGGGAGCGCCTGCTGTGTAAGGGATTGTCCGCTGTGCTTGAGGGAGCGCCCGCTGTGTAAAGGATTGTCCGCTGTGCTTGAGGGGGCAGTGGTGCGCCAGCTGCGCTGCTGTTGCCGCAGGCGTGGTGGCTCTGGCGAGGGCTCAGCACTGCGCCTGTGTCCCACAGCCAGGTGCCTGCTTTGCGTGGGGGTGCTTCAGACACAAGGTGCAAGTTTGGGCTGCAGGTTAGAAGCGCTTCGGGCACGCTCCCTGCCCGCGCCACATGCGTCTGCAGGGGACATGGTCTTCCTTGCGAGCGACGGCGTGAGCGACAACTTCAACCCCGCAGTCCTGAAGCTGGCTAAGCCCTTGCCTCCCCCCAAAGGAGCCCATGCTGCGGTGGAGGTGAGCATATGATACGGGTTGCTTGCTGTGCCTGCGCACCATAGCAACAGCAAGGGCACAGCTTGTGCTTGGCTCACTGTGCCCGCACTGTACAGCAGCAGCAGCAGCAGCAGCAGCTAGGGAGCCGCGTACGCGTGGCCCATTGCCCCTGTGTGCAGCCTTGAAGGCAAGCAGGCCATGTGCTGCTTGCCTGGCCTGCCGGCCACATGCTTGCTTGCAGGGTTAGCTTGGCAGTGAACAGGAGCCCTGCACGATGCAGCGCACCGCAATATGTAAAGCCACTTGTGTGCAAGTCAGCAAAGGCATGGGAGCACATGAGAGCGCTTGAGAGCATTTCCACGCACAGCACCCTGCGCACGCGTGCGCACACCCATATCTACGCTTTATGCATGGATATGTTTGTGCACATTGGCACACGTCGCAAACACACACGTCAAAACACACACCCGCACTCACGTGCGCATGCGCATTCACACACGCACATGCACATTCACACACTTTACATGCACATCAACACACACGTGGACCATGTGCGTGCACGCCTCAGGGCGGATCCAACTGGGGCCTCTCATCTAGCGGCTCCTTGGTTGTGAGCGGAGAGAGCTGCCCCTCACTGAACGGGCTGCCTGCCATGGATCCAGCAGAGATGCAGGCCAAGTCTCTGGAGCTGCTCCAGCAGGTGAATGTGGCTGTGTTCGCGCGCTCGTCTTGTGTCTGGAGCTTTGCTCGGCGCTGGGAAGCCTGCCAGGGGGGGCCGTGCGCCATGCACCTGTTGGTGATGTGCTGCTTTGCTTGATTGCCCTCGCGCCATGCATCCGTTGTTCATGTGTTGTTGTCTTGATTCCATACTACAGCTCCAGAACATTTCTAGGCTTCCTGCTTGCGGCCAGGTAGTACGTGGGCACTGCCTCCAGCCTGTCCCAATTCTTTTGGCACCGGTCACGAGAGTATGTGGGCAGTGCCTCCAGCCTGTCCCGATTCTTTTGGCACCGATCGATCACGAGAGTATGTGGGCACTGCCTCCAGCCTGTCCCGATTCTTTTGGCACCCATCACGAGAGTATGTGGGCACTGCCTCCAGCCTGTTCTGAGTGAATTTTTTGGCACTGATCACGAGAAGCAGCAAGATCAGTTCCATTGATTGTCAAAGTCACCGAGGCGCGTGCCGCAATGGTATAGACCGCGCCTGCACGGCAGCAACGCAGGATCGCGTGCACATGCTGCTGCTAGACGCAACGTGATGAAACACAGGCCACCTAGAACTTGCTGTACAGCCTTTCGAGCGATGGGGGCCGCTTGCGCGCATGCCACGCCACGCCCCCCTCCCCCTACACACACACACACACACACACACACACACACACACAATGCAAATATTCACTCGCGCATGCACGTTTGGAACAGGCCATAAAGGGAGTCGCTGCGCAGCCTGTCGAGCAAGTGGTGTCCGCGCAGCTGCCAGACCGATTCGTCGTAAGCCTGGACAGCGATGGTGATCACAGTGGGCGCTTACAGGAGGGCCCAGAGATTGACTCAGCATCCGGACCATGTGGGTGGGCATGCCTTTCCTGCAACCAGGCGCAGGCCTTGTGCAGCCCTGTTTTTGCGTGCCTGTGCTTTGTGGCGGCATGCGTACCACATGACTGGGCGGGTGAGCCTTGGAATATGTATTGCCTTGTATGGATTGCATGCATGCCTTGGTCACGTTCATCTGGATGTGTGCATGCTTGCAGGTGTGCAGGGGCCCTGGGGGCCAACTTCCACCCAAGCAGACATGCTTCATGTGCATCTGCCTAGACCTAGTGTATAAGTACACACCACACAAATTGTGCACACTCCAATCTTGCTCGCTGACGCTCTTGCCTCCTTCTGGACCCACATGTGATTACAAGGGCTTGTGAGACGAGGCCTGTGTGCATAAGCGCGCGAGTGCACGTGCAGGCTTGGGTCATGCATGGTGCAGTGCATCGAACACATTGCTACGATTGTCTGAAATTTGCGCGTGACCCCCCAATGCATCTGGACACGCCCCCCCCTCTTCCCCCATGTTCCCACTCATTTCTGTGAAACTCATGCATATGCAATGGAAGGGGTCATGGTACTTCCAAACCAGTAGCCCTCAATGCTGCTGTCTTACCTTCTGCGTTATTGCCCTGGCTCTCCTCGTCGCTGGAGACTTCCCATGCTAATGCCTGAGCCCCCTGCACTGGAGCCCGGGTGCGCTCAGCCGTGCACAGGTTGCTGTACAGTCACACCAGCTTGCACGCAATATGTTCAAGCGATTCTGGCTGGCACTCTGAACAAAGGAGATCACTCCAGCTCTGCTCACAACCTTGGCAATGTGAGGAGAGTGTACATGCAAGTACACTGGCAATAAGAGGAATTTGGGGAGGCTGGAAAGGGACCACAGGCCCCCTCTTGGCCCCCCTATCTCAACCCTCGTTTTGGGACCCTACATGCGGACGAACTAGCGTTGAATACGCGCAATGTTTCTGTCATACACGCATAAGTTCGAGCAAATGGACGCGTGACCTGCAAATGGACGTGTGACCCAACCCTGTGCGTATGCGCAGGCATACACACACATGCACACACTCAGGTGCACACATGATAACACTAACGCATGCATCACACATTTTACTTCTACATCGTAAGGGTACCTGTCCATTAATTTTACACTAACGCATGCATCCACGCACGCTTGTAGCCGGCTCAGTGCTCCTGGGCGGGTCCAAGGCCTATGGCGGCAGCTGGACATCAAGACACGGAAGGGAGGGGGGGCTGGAGGCTCCAAGGGACTTTTTGCCCGTCAACGACTTGAGCGCGCCCCTGGGGGCGCCCCTACGCCAAGAGCCAGCCGAAGATAGCGGAGCAACCAGGTGGGCCACAGAGAGGGGATGAGGGTGGTAGGTCAGATTGTCCCTGCCACCAGAGAGCTGTGCGGCTGCGTCCGCCTGTGCCCAGCCCCTTCCAAAAGGGATGTGTGGTTGTGCCTGCCTATGCCTGGCCAGTGCGCGTAGCTGGATGCATAGCTCCCAGCCACGCTGGCCTTAAGTAGCTCCCAGCAGCTCCCTTCCATGCTGGCCTTTTGCACTTCCCTCCCAAGCTGGCCACGTAGCTCCCTGGTGTCTTGCCTCCTGCTTGTGCCTGGCCTGGGCATGCCGGCATGCCGAGGGGATTGGCGTGTGCCTGAGGGCTTTGGCGTGCAGAAGGGCTTACAGCGCATTCCAGAGTGCAGGAGCGCTTGGAGTACTCCTCCTCCCTCTGCCTCTGCCGAAATGTGCTCGCGTCAAACGGCGTGCTGCTTTGATGCGCAGCCCCCACAAAACCAATCACACAGAAGCTTCACGCTTTCAGGGTGTGGCCCTGTGTTGCTCCATTGTGTGTTACAGCACTGAGTGTATGGCTAGGCCGACTGGGCTGTGACTGATCGGCATCGGGGAAAGGGTCTGGGGTGATGAGGGAAAGGTCCCTGTGATGCTGAGGAATCAGAGCAAGCCAGCTCACTACAACCTTAAGAGTCTCCTGTCGGCATCTTGCCCCCTTTGCAACTGAGTGCAAAGGCAGCGCGCACCCTGTGTAGTACAGCGCGTACAGCGCGATCACGCCTAGGTACTGAGATTCGTCCCTTATTAAGCTTTCACTATCCAGGGTCTGCAGGCAGAGAGGTGCTCTGCGCATGCGTGCACTTGCACGCTGTGCCATGCGTGAAGGGGCCTCCAGATGGCCCCCACCAGCTGGGTCGGGAGCGCGCATGCGCGCACACACACGCATGCGCCCATACGTTTGCTCATAGGCTCTCCCGCGAACACACAAATGTACACACGCGCATACACACACGCAAACACACACAGGCCCACATGCACACACATATGCGCGCAGGTGCCTCCAGCTGGCCCAGAACAGCTGGCGCACCGGGGGCATGGCGGGCCGCAAGAGCCTCAGCAGCGGCCAGCAGGCTGAATCGGGCCCGAGCGCCAGCAACGCACAGTACTCCACTCCCCCCTCGGCCCTCCCTTCCATCGCGGAGCGCCTGATCAACAAGCCCCCCTCCCTGCACCAGCGCTCGGCCACGCCGCCTCTCACCCCGCCGCACTCACCGCGGCCTGCGCAGCCCCGCGCGCCGCGCCCAGTGGAGCCTCTCAATGCGCGTGTGCTGGTGGACGGGCTGCTGCAGCACGTGTACAAGGTGGGTGGGACGGCGAGGGGGCATGGAGGGTGCGGCACAGTGCAGCCTCAGCCGCGCCTGCTGCTCGTACCGGAGGCTGTGTGTTGTGCCAGATAGCATGCTGCTGCAGCAGAGGCTGCTCTCTGCTCTCTTTGGCAGAGCGCTCATTGTTTTCACTTGCTCGCCTGCACCTATGAGCCGCCCCCCAACACACGCACACACACACATGCACACGCGCACACACACTCACACGCACACGTTTACATGCACACGCGCACACACACTCACACGCACTCGTATACACGCACACGCGCACATACACGCCCCTGTGCACTCACACTCCACGCATGCGCAGCTCACTGTTGCTGCGTGCACCGTCGACTAGCTAGCGCGTGCGTTGTGCGAAAACCGGTTGTGTCACCATAGGCTGTGCTCCAGGAGTGCTCCTCTGTGCGTGCCCGCCCCCAGCACGCGCCTGAGCGCGTGCCCCCGGCTCACAAGCACACTGCGCGTGCCCGCCGCACAGGTCACGGAGCCCCTGAGGCTGCACACAGCCGCCCAGGCTTCCGCCACACGTACAGCGGACGGCAGGAGGCGGTCCATGCCCACGCTGCCGTCAACATATCTTGCGGCCAGCCATCCGGGCAAGCTGGACCACGCCACGCTGGTGGCGTTCACTGTGAGTGGCGTGCTGCAAGCGGGCTGGGCGACCAGTCCTTTCAGGCGTGTGAGGGGCAAACCCGCCAGGTGTGTGGCTCTTGCGCGCGCGCGGCGCTGCCGGCCGACCTCCCCAAGCTGCGCCCGGTGGCCTAGCTTTGTTCCCAGCACGCCCCGCACTGCATGCAAGCTTCTGCCAGACCGCGTCAGCAGCGGCAGCTTTGCGCTTCACACACTGCGACCGCTCCCGTGTTGCTCTGCGTGCACGCGCAGGTGGGAGACCACTGATGTGGTGTGCCCTGTGACATCGCGCGACGCAGGGCTGGGCTGGGCTTGAGTGCAGCCACAGGTGCGAGCCCAGCCGTGCATCACATCAGGCTGGTCTGCTGCCCCGGCCTGCCAGCTGCCAGGGTCTTATGCTCTGGTGGCTTAGATGATGAGCTGCGCCATAGGGCGGCCATGATGAGCCGCGCTGTAGAGTGGCTCTAATGAGCTGCGCCGTAGAGGAACTCCTCATGAGCTGCGCTGTAGAGCTGTGCACGTGCGCGTCCTTGGCACGCGTACGCCTGTACAGGGAGGGCACAACAGCCCAAGGGCACTTTGCCAGTGCCGCATGCGCCCGGAAGCATCCTTGTCTTGCTGCTCTGAGATTGGCAGGCACGCGTGCAGCATGTGAAGCTGCTTTGGTGCCCCTACTTGGGCAGGAAGGCTGGAGCAGGCAAGAGAGGGTAGGCGGGGATCGCTGGGGTGGGCAAGAGAGGGTGCGTGGGGATGGCTGGGGCGGGCGCCTTCCCACGCGAACACAGGCTGGCTCTGTGGGAAAAGCCTTTTGGGCTCTGCGGGGGTACGCAACAGGGCAAGGGGGCCTTTGCTCTTCCAGCTGATGGGCTGCTGATGTTGAGGGTGGCTTTGTTGGCCAAGCTGGAAAAGCACCGTGCTGTGCATTGCGCCTTGAGTGGCGCGCCCGCTGCCTGCGTGCCCAGTGCTTGTGGGCCCCTTGCTCATTTCTGTGTGGACGGCTTGGCAGGTACCTGGGTTTCAACTGAGCGTTGACCCGGGGCTCGTTAGCAAGGATGTGCTAATTGTCACGCAATGCGTGTTACCTCAGAGAGGCAAGACCTCAGGAAGGGAGGATGGAATGCACTTGTGAAGATCAGGCTGTTGATAGCATGAGGCTGCTCAGCAGGCGCGTGGAAAGCAAAGAAGGTCCACCTCGACCGTGACGCCTGGATAGGATAGATAGCGGAATAGAAGTAGGCACGTATGGCAGAAGCTGTCAGTGCCCCAGTGCTGGATGGGATGCGGAGGGGTAAGTGCTCTGCTTGTGTTGAAGAGCGCAGCCATATGCTTGGCAATTTGAAACCCTACAAAAAAGGACAATGATAGAGGTTATATGACTGCCTCATGCCGATATGAACCTTTGCTGAATAACCCTGACGCTTGGAAAAAGGGTGGACCATAGAGCACCAGGTGCTGAATGGGACCTACATTTGCCACCTTGCTATGATGCCCAAAAACAAGTGACGCGATTTGAGGCTGCTCTGCGTCTTGCTAGTAAGGGCCCAGGCTAGGGCTCAGAACTCAACCCAAGAACTGCCTTCATCATTATCTTGTTGACGCTTGTTTCAGCATTGTGCACAGTCTCATGCAGAGTCAGAACTTAATCACATGCCTAGACTTGCGGGCCATTTGCCACACCTTTTGATTAGTTGCACATCTGAACTTGTGCAGCACAGGTGTTTGCCTGTGCTTTGACTTGCCTTTTTTTCTTTGCTTGTTTTTTTTTTAACAACCATCTGTAAAGGGAGAACTAACTGCCAGTGTGCCCCTCGTAGTGAGACTTAGGACCATTGCCCGCCCCCCCCCCCCCCC
>LFCJ01000686.1_pt1 | contig 21903 bp, 34 predicted proteins | sample 643141 | NCBI WGS metagenome assembly LFCJ01 (sample SAMN03766243, study PRJNA286221) | soda lake metagenome | biome: soda lake; feature: Kulunda steppe; material: water; isolation source: sample B1-Br-g2 brine of Lake Bitter-1 | place: Russia: Kulunda steppe | collected 2010-07
AGCAGCGTGGCATAATTATCATGGAAGCTGGGTGGTGCTTGCACGGCACGAAGGTCGCTTCGCCGTGCCAGCGTTTGACTTTCGCGCTTGCACACACGCCCGAGTGCACACCTGCCTCTGTTTGCTGCGATGGTGTCAAGCATGCACACCATCTATACTCACATACACCTTTACTGAAGCCGCGATTGCGGGGACAGGAGTGTGCAATTGCCCTGCCCCCCCGCGCTTGCATTCCTTTACCTCCAGCCACCGTCCCCCTTAGCCACCATCCACGGCTCGTTCGCGTCGCTAGGAACTCAGCAGTGACGCAAAAATGGTATAACAGTGGCACCTAATGGCCCCCGCTCCGTCGGCGCCTGCCCGGTCATTCCTGGCGCCGCGCGCTGGCATATGGCGTCTGCTCAGCACTCAGGCGCTCAACCACTCAGCCCAGTGGGTGTCAGGGCTCCTCGTCGGTGTCCGCCGGCGCAAGCACACAAACATGAGGGCACGTGCACTTGTGCACAACAAGCACACCACACCACACACATGTGCAGGTCTGGCATTGATGAGGTGTCGCTGCCAATGCTGCCCTTCATGTCGGCCTACGCGGCCCGCCTCAAGATGCTTCACAAGCGCCACGGCGGCTCGCTGCCCCCCGACTGCGTGATGCACGTGCGCGCAATGCTGGCGGGCATTGCCGTCGGTGCGCGGTACCCGCTGGCCGGAAGCGCTAACGACGCTGCGCAGGGGGCTGTTGTCACAGGCCCCAGCGGGCGCAGCGTGCCATCCCCTGCAGCCAAGGATGAGCAGACAGAGGTGTGTGTGTGAGCGTGTGTGTGTGTGTGCCCACATGCGCGTTAAGTGTGTAGTGTGCGGAAGGGGGGAGGGGGGCTTGTCTCTGAGATCTTTTTCCTCATGGCCTTTGCGTTCGGCCTGTTTAATGGCCTTTTTGGGCGTCCATACAAATGGCTGTGCTGCCCTGTTTGGTCCCTATAGCAGCTCCACAGCAGGGCAAAAGTGCCCAAAGGTCTACCCACACACCCAAATTTGTGCTCAAATGTCCAGCGCCCGCACACACCCGCCTCTTTCATGCTGCACTCTTCATCAGAGCACGGGATTGTTCAGGCCTCGTGGTCGCTCTGCCTAAGCCAGTGCCTGCCCCTGCACTCCCTATCCCCACCCACCCTGCAAAGCGCTCCCCTGTGCCCACCTGCTGTGCACCAAATCGCAGATGGAGGACAAGCGGCGCGACTTGTTCACGCTGTACAAGAACCTTGCCAAGGTGGCGTACCTGGAGGCGCTCAGCTTTGTGGGCAGCTCGTTGCAAGCCGCAGTGGAGGCGGGCGCCGACGGCGGCCAGCAGCGTGACCAGAACGCGGGGTGGCAGGTGAGCTGTGGTGCCTGGGGGGGCAGGTGCTCGTGACGCGGGGAGGCTCATGAGATGGTGCTTGTGAAAGTCTGTGAGGTCTTTGGTGCATGCGCGGGGCTTAGGGTGTGAGACCTGGGGCAAATGGGCAGGGCATGAATGCAGGTCCAGGGCATGTGCCTCGCATGGCATGTGTTCCTGCATGGTAGACCTGGTGCGTGTGCAGAGCACAGCATGTTTTGCTGGTGGCGCTGCCGCAGGGGCAGGCCACACTCACAATCACCAGCTCTTGCAGCCTTTGCACAGCCATTGTTTCTCAGGGGGCGCCAAGGGCTGCCGCGGTCGTCACTGTTCCCAACAGAGGATTTCTAACAAGGGATGCCAGGGCACCGGCACTCAAGCTAGGAGAAGCTGCATCTGCTCTTCTGCTGCTGCTGGTGCTGCTGGTGCTGCTGCTGGTGCTGCTGGAAAGGCTTGGCGCAACCTGAGCAGGCGTGGCGTGCTTTGGCACCACCATTGCGTGGCCGTAGGATGTTGAGGTTGGCGTGGCCCTGCTGTACGAGCTGGGCGAGGCAGCCACAGAGGAGTCGGCAAAGGCGGAGGGCGCAGGCCCGCTCGCGGCGCTGGTCACTGCGCTGGCGCAGGTGCGTGCGTGCGTGCATGCTCGTGCTGTGCTGCCTGACGAGCGTCACGCCTGCAATGCGCTCAACGTGTCACGCACACATGTGCACACGCACGCTCACACGTGCACACATGCGCACACACACAAATAGATTGAGACTGGAAATGATGCTGGATGCAGGAGAGGAGGGCAGTGGTGGATGGGGAGCGGGGGTGAAGGGGGAGGCAGGCGCGGCATTGCTCTGTCACACCTGCAACACGCACACCTGCAACACCATATTGCCCACAGCTGTGTGGTGCTCTTGCTGCCGCAGCAGGCATAAATGGGAGATTGACTGCCTCATGCTGTGTGCTGCCCTTGCTGCCACGGCAGGCATGTGGGGCTGCGGCGCCTGCCTTCCAGACCCCAGGTAGCCCTGCCGGCCTGACCAGCATGTCTGGGCAGTACACGGCGGCGCTGCCAGCAGCAGGCCACCGCCTGGTGGCGCTGGGCGTGATGGAGACGTTCGTGCGGTATGCGCGCGTGCTGCAGCAGCAGCCGCATGGGCTGCTGCCTAGCGCTGTGCAGGCATTCCTGGACGGGCGCGGGGTGGGCCACCCTAGTGAGGTGGGTGCGCATGTGCGTGCGCATGTGCGAGTGTGTGCTTATGCACTCGTGTGTTTGTGCGTGCGTGCACGAAAGCGTGTAAGCGTCGGATGAACGTGTGCGCGTGTGAGCATGCATGTGAGTGTCTGCGAGGGAGGGATATCGCGCACATGTGTCCATGTGTGTGTGTGTGTGTGTGTGCATGCATGCACTCACATGCGTGCAGGTACACGTTGACAGGAGCCCCAGGTCACCATCAAAATTTGGATATCCTACCCCACGCTTTCAAGGCACAACAGCACATACATCTTAGTGCCCGTTTTGATTGCGCACTTGTGCAATGAGTTCCTTCACAACACGCGTGCACGCGTGTATCCATGTGCGTGTTGGCACGCGCTTTGCACCTGTGCGCGCGATCTGTGCATGCCCTTGCACGTGTGCCCTGCATGCATGCACTTGCGCGCGTGCCCCTGTGCATGCACTTGCACGTGTGCCCCTGCGCTGCAGGAGCTGCCCCTTGCATGTTTGTCCATGCGCGCACGACGCAACCCACGTGCACCCGCGCTGCTGCCCGCTTGCCGCATGCCTGCCTGCCGCAGGACGTGTCCACACGCGCGTGCTACCTGTTCTGCCGAATGTCCAAGATCCTGCGCGGGCCGCTGCGCCCCATCCTGCCGGACATCCTGTCCAGCCTGCAGGGCCACCTTGCACGCATCGCCACCACGCCCATGACAGACACGCCTGCTGTCCAGGTGTGCTACCTGCTGCTCCCTGCCCTGCATTTGCGCGCCCAAAATTGTGGGCAGTGCCTTGGCTTGGTCGAGGAGGCAGGGGGGCTACTATCCTATGTGCAGGGCATGCACAAGGGCCTTGTAGCTGCTGTGCCTGGTTGTCCAAATGGGCATAAGCCTAACAGCAGTGGGTGCCACAGCCCCAGGGCGCAGAGGTCAAATCCTCAGGCAAAGGCACGGCTGCACACATACAGGCGCATGCACGCTCACGCACACACGCACACGCACGCAAAGGCACACCCACTAGCACACACGCGCACGCACAGATGCCCACACACGCACAGACACACCCACCCACCCAACGCACATGTACGCACATGCGGCCCCGTACTTGCCCTTTTGCAGGCGGTGGTGCGGGACGTGGCCTCCAAGGCCATGGCGCCCGCAACGGCGCTGCTGGACGACCGGCTGTACGTGTTTGAGGCGGTGGGGTTGCTGCTGGGCCAGGAAGAGGTGGCAGCAGAGCAGCAGTCGGCGGCGCTGTCCGCGCTGCTGCAGCCTCTGACGTCGCAGGTGCGTAACCGGCCTGTAAGCGCGCGCACACACCTGCACACCTACCTGCACATGAGCACACAAGTACACTTTTTACACAGGCCTACAAAAGCACACGAACGGAAGCAAGCATACACGTAAACACACGAGCAAACAAGCACACACCCGCACAAACGCTGCTGTGTGATAGACAAGCACAAACACCCAGAAAGATTGGGAAACACATACCGTGCGTGTGTGTCTGCGTGCCAGATGAGATGCGGGCATGTCAGGCATGAGACATTTTATGTGTGCGTGTGCGCACGGTTCCGGTGTGCACACCTACATGTGCTGTAAAGTGCGGCCATGGCTTACCTGAAGTAGGCCGCACATGATGGGTGCTGCATGTCTCAGGCCTCAAATGCGGGGGCACATCCAGAAAGTGCCCCTGCTTGTGGGCTGCATGCTGCATATGCTGTGGACGGTACGCCCTTGTGAACTTCTACTTGCAATTGCCAAGCTCGAGCCGCTGACAAGCTTAAGCCAAGGCCACGACCTCTTGTGCTTGAGCGAGCACTGCCCACGCCGTCTGCACCAGCTGCTGCCGAACCATGTGCGTGAGCCCACGCCTGCAGCACCTGCAGCTCCACACGCTGCTGCTTGCTGCACTTTCGGGCGCAAGCACATACCCACACCTCCGCCTGTGCGCGATGCCCGCAGATAAAGTCCAACCTGCCCAGCAGCCAGGCACAGGCACAGGGGGGGGCCCCCTCCCCCGGCTTAATCCTGCAGGCCCTGGAAGCGGTGGTGCGCCTCAACAAGGGCTTCAAGACGGACCTGGCCATACGTAGTCGCCCCCAAATTGGTGCGTGTGCTGGCGTGCACGTGCAAAGGCTGCGCACCTGCTTGGCCTTGAGGAGCGCATCGCAGGGGGAAAAGCTTGAGGGGTGGATTGGTGCGGGTGCTGGAGCGGGTGCCTGGAGGCAGCAGCGCGAGCAAACGCGCTAGAGGCAATGTGGCTTTGTCTGCAGCTGGGAGGCTGAGTACCTGGTCGGCTGAAGTCCCTCTGTTTCTGGGCACTCTGCACCAGCGGCAGTGTGTGCACATGTGTGGGGACCTGGCCCAAGCGTACAAGCCGGGGGGTGCCCTCTGTTGGGCAAGCTCTTGATGTTGAGCCGTGAAGCAAGCATATGGGGTGCACAGGGGGGCTGCGACATACGGCGTACCACAGCAGCTTTGCCGTTGCTCTTGACTGCGCTCTTGGTTGCTGGACCCCCAGGCCAATGACAGAGAGTCAGGTGTGAATGAGAGTGAAGGAGGGCTGAAGGGGTTGGTGGAATTGTGACGTGCTTCGCTGCGCGTGTGTGCAAAAGCGTGAATGAAAGCGCGCAGGGTCCGTGCCTGTGTGTGTGCGCGCGCCGTGTTTTGCGCAAGCAAGCACGGCTATGCTCCTGCACATGCGCACACATGCTCAGTGGGAGGTGTCCCTTGCTGCTGCGTGCAGGCGCTATGTTTGGCAGTGTGGTGGAGGTGGCGCTGGCGGTGCCGCGCGAGTTCCCTGGCCACAAGCTGCTGCGTGCGCGCTTCATCAGCTTTGTCCACAGAATGGTGGAGGGTCTGCAGGTGTGCACAAACACGTATGTGCGCACGCACGCACACTTATGCACGCACAACACCCAGACTTATGCACGCACAGTCTTGCTATGTTGTGTGCCAAGCGTTCCTCTCTGTTGCATGCTGCCGCGTGCTGTAGCCCGCGCTGTCTGTGCTCTGCTTCACGCGCTGCCTGTGCAAGCCCCAGTATCCCACAGTGTGCTCGCCCTGTGCATGCTCGAGGCATGGAACAACCAGGCGTTCAGGAGACAAAAGCTGTGAGAGGTGTGCTTGCTGGTTGTATGCGCTGGGCTGCTGCACCAGGCCCCTCACAGGGCGGCCGATCCTCTGTTCTCATGCGCCGCTTGCAGACCCCGCTTCTGCCCTTGCCCTGCTCATGCACCCTTCTGCCCTTGCACCACTTGTGCGCCGCTTGCAGACCCCGTTTCTGCCCTTGCCCTGCTCATGCACCCTTCTGCCCTTTTGCCCTGCTCATGCACGCTTCTGCCCTTGCACCACTTGTGCGCCACTTGCAGGCTCTGCTTTTGCCCTACCTGCCCTCAGCCTTAGAGGCGCTGCTGCTGGTGCCGCAGCCGGATGCCTCTGACGTGATGGATGTGCTGCAGCTCCTGGGACAGCTCATCAACAGGTGAGGTTGATGCTTGGGAGCATGCTTACGCACAGTTTGAGCGTGTGGGCAGTGTTGGTGTCTGCGATCTTTGAGCGAGTTTGGATGCTTGCTTGAGCTTTGCCGGTATCCATACATGCCCAAGCCCTTGTGCTCATGCAACAAAAGGCCATTTTCTCCGTTTGGGGGTGGAGTTGGGTGTGGTGAATGTTAGGAGGCGCTGCTGCAGCTCCTGCGGAGCTCATCAGCAGGTGCGTTGGATGCGGGAAGGCATGCAAGGCAGGTATCAAACTGCAGCTTTTGAATGAGCCCATCCTATGAATGGGGTGGACACGCTGATTGATGCATGTTGGGAGTGCAAGTAGGCTGCTGCTGATGATGATGATTATGCTGCTGCTGCTGCTGCTGCTGGTGATGATGATGGTGATTCAGGTCTGTTCTGGGAATTCTGCCATCATCTCGTGCCAGGCACCCACCTGTTGCACTGCCGTGTGCAGATTTAAAGCCGTGCTGGACCCTCTTATTGAGGGCCTGCTGCCCCTCCTTGTGGGGCGCGTGCACTGCCTGCTGGAGGCGGGGGGGCTGTGGGACTGGAGCGGGCGGCTGGCGGAGCCGCAAGCCGCAGCTGCGGCCTCGGCGGCAGCTGCGGCGGCGTCATCGGCAGCGGCAGCGGGCGCGGGCGCTGTTGCCACTGCCAACGGTGCCGCGGCAACGGCTGCTGTGGCAGGTAGGACATCCAGCATTGGCTGGCGTGAACTGGCTGCTGTGCTGTGCCTTGCTGCATGCACGCCACGATGGTATCCCCGCTGCGTGCTGTGCACTGGGGTGCCCAGGGTTCTGAGGCTGCAATGCCCTCCCTCCTCTAGTTCTTTTACAGATCCACCCCCTCAGTCGACCCCCTCGTCCCAGTTGGGGCTGATATTGGTGGGGCAGCCCAGCTAAGGCTGCAGTTGTTGCCACAGCCGTTGCTGGAGCGTGCATATGTCCACCAGGCGCTCAGGCGTGCAATGTCTGATGCACAGCACACACTCTTGCTTGGCACGGCAGCGCTGAGGCCATGGACTGCGCTCCTGCGAGCTCTGCCACACAAGCTAGATTCACTCGCACTCTGCGCAGGCGTGTGCATGCAGGCACGCACCTGTACGCGTGCACCCTCTGCTTAAGCCCTGCACTAGCTAGTGCTGACGCGCCCGAGCCCTGACTTTGGCATATGCTTCCTCTACGCTGCACCTCTGTGCGCAGCCACCCTGGAAGAGGCGCGGGAACGCGGGGAGCTGCAGCGCGCGTACTATGGGCTGCTCCACACCCTCGTGGTAGGGGCAGGCATGTCGCGGGTCCTGCTGTCCACGGCCAGCACACCAGCGCCGGCCCCCCCGGTTGGGGCCTCTGGCTTGATGGACGCGCAGCAGGTGTGTGTGCATGCATGCACATGTGTGCGTGCTTGAGCATGTAAGTGATGCTGCTGCTTTTCTGCTCCTTTGCTGTTGGTCACTTGTGTTGGGATGCTTGGGGCATGCCCAGAGGCGAAATGCACAGGCACGTGTGTGAATGCAACGACCGGGATGCAGTGTTGCTGGCGTGTTCTCTGGAAGGCGGCGCATGTTTTGTAGGAGGCTTGAGCATGGAATGGCTGAAAGAGTGTCGATTTCATTGTCTCTGGATGCCTGTATTTGCTATATGGTACGACTCATCAACTTTTGCGGGATCGATGCCAGTGAGAGGAGGGAGGCCTGAGGCAGGGAGGGAGGAGGGGGGAAGGAGCTGCGACCCGCCTGCGCTGCCTTCAGCCTTATGCGGGGCAGTCAATGCAGTTAAAAAGGGGCTCGTGTGCCATTGGTCGGCTCCACCACCACGCACACTCAAAATCTGCGTGTGTATGTGTCACTGATCATCCACGCAATGCCTGCCTGCCTTGACTGAGTGCTTGCTTGACACCACACCTTGCAAAGTGAGGAAGTGTGGTTATCAGCCCCGTTCTTTTTGTGCAGCACTGTGGCGTGAGCATCCACAGCATGATGAAAGAGCGGCAGTTGCAACAGTAACTGCCAAGGAAGTATGGGTAGCAAAGGCAGTAGGTAACCACGGCTGCGTATGTCTGCTCGCCCCAACCTCATGCAGGCATCCACCTCCTCCACCTTAGAACTCTTGCTGACTGGCTTAGCGCGGGGGGCATCCTCGCATATAGACCCTGCGGTGCGCCGTACATGCGTGCAGGTGCGTGCACACCTTCAACATTCCCCTTGCTTGCCTGTTTTTTTGAACGTGTCCAGCGCTACCCTACCTTGCCCACCTCGTGCACCTCCTGTACTTCAAGTGCAACCTGTGTCTGCCTCATGCCCACGCGCACACATACACACACGCACACACACACATTCGCACACACGCAATCGCACAGCTCCGCATTTGAGGCCCCTGGTGTACATGCCATAGGTGCACTTTAAGCGCTCTACTGCCTTGAACCTTCTCCGCTCTGGGGTCCGGCGCTGCTGCTCAGCCCCGCACACTGGTGTGTTGCTGCGTGTGCCCTTGGTGCCTGTCTGCTGCCACAGACCTTCAGCCGCTTGACGGGGGATTGGTGCAAGGGGAGCGAAGACAGTAGTACAGGGACCAACGCAGGGGAGGGCAGTGGAGCGCCTGGCGAGGTGAGCTCCCTCTCCCTTACAACTCTGGTCACAGTTAGCTTGGCCACGGGCACTCACCAGGGCATGGCCACGGCTGCCCACCAGCTTGCACCATTCCACATATGCTGCAGAGCGCATGTATATATATGTGTATATGTCTGGGTGTGCCAGCATTGCGTGCACACACACGTGGCCACCACGCTTGCAGCACCCTGCTCAAATCAGCCACCAGCGGGTTAGCGGGCATGTGTGCCACACTCGCTGAGTGGGCGCAGGCGAGTGCATGGACCCCAATGGCGCTGCATTCAAAAGGACTCAATCCACCTGCTTTGGCTGCTGCCGTTCTCTTGGCCTGATATGCTGGACTGCTCTGTTGGCCTGATTTCTTGGAACACTCAGTCGGCCTGATGTGCTGGATGCAGGCCCTCCCAGGCTTCCAACGCTTCTCCATGGAGCGATTAGCAGGTGTGATTGCCTATTGTTTAGGTTGGTTTAGGTTCGTTTAGGTTGTTTAGGTTGGTTTAGGTTGTTTAGGTTGGTTTAGGTTGGTTTAGGTTGTTTAGGTTGGTTAGGTTGGTTTAGGTTGTTTAGGTTGTTTAGGTTGTTTAGGTTGCAAACGCTTCCAATCTTGTGAGGTCCCTCACGCAGCCGGGCCAGCCAGGTGTCTTTGCTGGGACCAGCAACCGCGTGCAGCTTGGCGCATGCAGCCCTTGAACGTCTGCTGCAACCCAGAGTGCTGGTCAGGCCCCATATGTGTGCTCCTGCATGGCTGCAGCAGTATGCTCCTGCCCGAGCGTGACTGTTGGTCATACATGTACGACTTGAGAAAACGCTGTCCTTCCGCATGCGTTTCTCTTGGGCGCCATCCCCGTGCCTGCCTCTCGCCCTCCGATTGCCCTCGTAAGCATTAGCTCATGCCCTTCCCTCCCATGTGGCAGGTGATGCGTGCTGCACCGGACTGCTGCGGGCGCAGCCACCCTTGGATGGGCGTGACGGCCTGACATCCACGCTCCTGCAGGACTGCGCTAGCGCCCTGAAGCTGGTGCGTGCAGCAGCAGTGGAAGCAACTTTCTCAGCCCAGCGTTGATCCCTGCTGAGGGACTTGTCATGGTGGCATGCGCCGGCACTCAAGTAATGCCGCACACACACCCAATAAAGCAGATTGAGGCTGCGCATCTCCTCCTGGGGGCGCTGAACCCAAGCCCAGGAAGTGGCAGCACACTTCACCATGAGCACACGAGAATACATGTTGCGCTTCCAAGGTGCCTTGCTGTGCAGGCATGCAACAAGTGCAAGCCTGGTCGATTAATTGGTATCTCGCTTGCCCTAGCTCATAGGCATACGTGAACATTGCACCTACACTTGATGGTGTAAACTTTGGGAAGGCTCCCCTGCAGGAATTCCTCTCTGTTCTTGCACGCACTTGCAAATTTGTGCACGCTGATGGCAGGCTTGTGGAGTTAGCTGTGAGTTTCATCATCAAGCAGTGTTCAAGCAAGCTTTTTCATTGCGTTCATGGTTCATTTGACTTTGTTGTGAAGGTAATAAACGCCATTCTCACGTGCCTGGAACTCTCTTCTGTCTGTTGCATGCGCACAGGTGTACTCTCGGTGTGGAGACGAGCTTGCAGCGCACCTGATGAATGTTGCTGCGCCTGCAGCAGGTCTACCTGCTGGACATGCACAGCAGCTGGTGTGTGCAGTGAGGGAGCGTGATGTAAAGGATGTGAAAGACATCCTTAGGGGGCTGGTCATGCAGCAAGCCGAGGGTGTCGCTGCTGCGGCAGCCGCTGCTTCTGCTGCCACAGCAGCAAATTTGAGATAGCTGGGACTGAAAGCATGCTTGGGTTCTTCAGATGGGATCTGGCAGGGGGGGAAAGGGTAGTTAGCCAGCTTTGTAGTGGTGTGCGTTATGCGCTTGAGGTGCTAGGTAGAAGACGTAGTTTTTCGCGAATCATAGGTGTTAGTATCAGTCTTGTTGACTGATTTTTGTCAGCAGATTCACAAACTGAATTTTCATCCATTATATATTCTACTTTGTTATGGTTTTTTGTTCAGAATTTGTTATGTACTGCAGCTGTCTAGGCCAACATTCGGATATGGCCAATGTAAGGAACAATTGAGAGTACTTTTGCGCTGAAGGCCTTGAACCATAACTCAAGTAGTTGATCGCCCAAGATGATGAATGAAGGTCGAAGGGAAGTTGCATCTGTGAATGCGATTGTGCAATTGATGCAGATCAAGAATTTCTTAATTTATTCATCGTTCTTATTGTGAAGAAAGGCCCAGGTGTCGATTCGCCCTGGGAGGTAGGTTTGAGTCTGGATGCATATTTACTTAGCCTTTATATATCAAAGTATTTATTTGTAACTTTATAGCACAACATCGTAACTCCGCCCTTTCGTCTTCGAGCCTTGGCGAGACAATGATCCACCAAAGCGCCATCCCTGGCACCATGGGAGCAACTGAAAGGAGGCCTCGGGAGCTGCCTCGTCCCGGGCTGGCCGTCCCAGACTCCGACCTTGTGTCACTCTTGCAGACTCTGAAAGGCCCTTCAGGGGACCTCCAGCAGCAGGACCTCCTGAGCACTCTGCACAAGCTGTGCAACATAACTTCATGGCAGGAGCAAAACCAAAAGCAAGCCGTGGAGCTTGGTGCCGTTGGCCTGGCCTTGCAGCTGCTTAAGGCACATGCACCGAGGGAGCTGGCTGCAAGCACGCAAGCAAGGATGCCCAAAGGTGCAACATCAGACGGCAATGAAACAGAAATCACAGAAAGAAGCACAGTAGTTGTCATGGCGTGCCTCTCCCTTCTGGGCAACCTCTCTGCCAACGAAGATCTGGCCGCTGAAGTAGCTGGAACACCGGCGTGCGCTGCAACGCTCGTGTCTCTGCTGGCCGTAAAGGGTGCACCTGAGCAGGTCATCATCCATGCTGCCCGCTGCCTCATCAACCTTACCCACTTCAACAGCACCATCCTAGCAGAAGCGCTCCAGGTATGTCTGCGCGGGTGTCACTGCTCTTCCGTCAGGATCTGAGGACCTGCAATGGCGATGGATCAGTGCTTTTTGCATTACCATGCAAATTCAGACTGAACGTGAGAGTCTTAGTTAGAGATACTCACAGCACTCAATTAGGCTACATGTGTGAAGCTGCATGTCACCAGCAGGTCACAACGGTCGCAATGCCTGTGCTTAACCTTGCCAAACAAGCACTGAAACCAGGCTCACCCTCCCTTGTCCTCTGCCTCATGGATGGATACATTTTTGCAAGTCCAGGAGGGAATCTTAGAGGGTGCAGTCAAGCTGATCATGTGCAACACGGAGCAGCAGGCTTTGGAGAAGCTGGGGTGCTGGTTGCTTGCAAATGTCACAATTCCCATGGGCAGCGCTGCTCGTGAGCAGCTGCTGCACCAGCCTACAACCCTGGAACGTCTGGTGCTGCTTGCCAAGCAGGGACAGCCAGGTAAACAAGGGATGATATGCTGTTCCAAACATCACCAGATCGATGCAGTGCCGGCCATGTTTTGTGCGTTGCTATTTTGCTGATCTGATCATGGTCATGTCATGGGTACCCAGTAGCCACATCTGAGTGGGTTGCATCTTTCTACGCTGTGTTTGTACATGCTGCTGCTAGCGCAAAAGTATACTCTCTGATACAGAGTCTGTATGAAACTTGAGTGCAACTCACTTGCGCACGGAACTCGATGGCATCAAGAGTGGACGTGTGTAGACATTATGTGTGTTCCAGTACCGTGCAGTCAAGCATATGCTTCTGGACCTGCCACTGAATACACGGTGCAGTCCCTTCTCAAGAAGGGTGATCTTGCTTGCATGCACCTGTCTTGTTCCTCAAGCTATTGCGTGTCCGACCTTGGCTCTGATCCTTTTAAATTGAACCAAGGACAGGCTGCTTCTGCTCATGATCCCATGCACGCTCTTGCATGCCTACTACAGGGCCTGTGTGCCTTCTGCAGAGCCTGTTGTGCCTACTGTAGAGCCTGCGTGCCTACTGCTTGCCTACTGCAGAGCCTGTCGTGGTCCTATCCTGCAATGTCCTTGGAAACCTCGTTCGTGAGGGGATGTCCTGCAAGCCCCCAGCAGAAAGCGAAGCAAGCCAGATCAGTGGTGCAGAGGCACGTGACTTGGTGGCACAGGCAGGTGCCTTGGCTGTGCTACAGGCTCATGTCCAAGCACCTGACTGCAGCAGCAAGGTATGTCTGCTGGTGAATCACCGTTGTGTGTCATGCCCAAGCACCTGGGTGCATCGGCCTGATGTGCTCCGGTCAGGAGCCTGGGCGCCATGTGCACAGGCTGCAACCATGTGTGTGTGTGTGTGTGTGTGCGCGTGCGTGTGTGTGTGTGTGTGTGTCACTGATGAATGTCACGCACTCAGTAAAATTGCCGCACTGACATGTGCACTCCGAAGAATGCCGCACTAACATGCGTGCAACGTCTGCCAATGGCCAGACAACTTGTTGACTGCATGCCTTGCAGACTGCCCATGTCGTGCATAACTTCAGCGTTGCACTGCAGCTCTGGGGGCGCGCACCCGTGCAGGGGAGTCACTTCCGTTGAACACAGCTTGAGCGGCCCATGCCCATTATCACACTAGCACACCCGCTGCTGTGCCAGCAAGCTCGTAGGGGCAGGGCCAGAATGAAGCTCAGCTGACCAGATGGCATGAGCGCGGCCACCATACTCCTAATGATCTGCCCTGCCCCAGGTGCTGGCTGCCGCCCTGCACGCCCTGGCCTGCCTGTGCATGGGCCACGCCCGCAACGCTGCCGCCCTGGCCTCCCAGCCGGGCCTTGCCGCCGCGCTGGGCCTCGCTCTCGAGCAGCGGGCAGACGCATGGACGGCTGATTATGACAGCGCGTCCGCGGTGCTGGCTGCCCACACCCTGCTGCATGTGCTGGGTCACGTGCTCTGCAACGCCCCTGCACATGGAGGCGGCGGCGGGGGCGGCAGCGGTGCTGCAGGCGGCCTGGCCGTGGCCAGGAGGGCCACAGTGAGCCAGGTGGTGTCGGTGGTGGGCTCGGATGCCGATCTGGCAGACGGCGCTGTCCGCGTGGTGGTATCTGATGGGACCCAGCAGGACGCAGAGCGAGGGCCCAAGGCAAGCTGGACCGCGGCAGAGTCCAGGAGCTGCAAGGCCAGCCAGGCCGGCAGCGGGGCAGCGACTGCCCCACAGAAGGCTGAGGTGGTGTACCTCAGTCTGGCGACAGCTGCTGAGGCAGTTGGGGTCAGCCTGCCCTTCCTGGCGCCTGGGGCTCGGAAGGATGGGTCGTCCACGCTCTTGCCGATCCACAGGGCAGAGCTGAGGTGAGCAGCTGGCTGCGCGGCATGCAAGTGGGGCCGCAGTAGCTGAAGGGTGGTGCAGCAGTCATTGAAGCAGTTCCAGTACTTAAGACCGCCCATAATAGAGCGTCCGTGGTGCTGCCTTGTGCGTGGACAGACACACACACGCACAAAAATGCATGACTATGAAAGGAAACCACCACTCCACTTGCCAGGGCTGAGCCACTCGTCCTGAAATGGTACATGTGCCGCTTGCCGCATGCCCTTCAGGTACCGCATATCCCATGTGCTGCTCCAACGCCTGCGCTCCCAAAACACCAGAACAGCAGCCTCTGCTGCTGCTTCGCTCTATCACCTGGCAGCTGCCTGTGGTAAGGGATTACGACTTGCCTTGAGCTTTGCATCCATTTACCTGCCATCGTTACCCCTTTTGCTCACTTCTTTGCATGCAATCCTGTTCATCCAGGCTTGCAGCTCCACGTGCGCGTGTGTTGCAGCTTGTAGAGGTAGAAACACATCCTTACAAATGAACCTTGCTTTCCAGGTGGTGGTGTAGCAAGTGAGGCACGGCGCCTGATGGCAGACAGCGCATTGATCACAGAGCTGCTGCAAAAGTTGAGCTCCGAAGATCCATCCCTCATGCAGGTACGGAAACGTACACTGCAGTCATGGAAGCTGTGCAGCTCAAGCCCTGCTGGGTTTCTGTACTGCATTGCTCTTTGATGAAACATGCCAGAATGCCAGGCCGCTAATTTGTCAGCAGGGTGAAATCGATTCAACTGTGTTAGTCAGGTCTCGGACTCAGATGTTCTTTGAAGAAGTCAACCATGAGTAAGTCAGCGATGATGCTGTACCATTGCCTGCCATAAGGCCCCACATAGGCTCGGCTCTCATAGCACTATTCCTTTCTGTGGATTGAGAGCAAGCGATCTGACAACATGCCGCCGGGACCCTCTGAATAAATCAATCCACAAGGTGCTTAAAACAGATGCAAGCCCACAGCCCCATTTGAGTCTACTCATTCCACCATAAACATGCATATACTTAGCGTCAAATAAGGACAAAGGCACTCTGTGGGGGTGCTACCCATGTCAACCTTAGACTAACCATGATGCACAACAATCTATTGCAGGCAAGCCTTGCCGTGCTGGATGTTCTGGCTACTGAGCCTTCCTGCGGTCCAGTCATGCTGCAAAGCGGCTGGCTGGCAGCGATTGCGCCTCTGCTGGAGAGCGAGGACGTGATAGTCCGGCGGTGGGCAGACCGAGCACTCTGCAGCCTATTCGTGGCAGAGGGGGGGCACTTGGAGATGGCATGATAGGGTTGGGGTCTTGCAGCTACTGCGTTGCTAGCAATGAACAAATAATAAGGTCCTAAAAGCCATGCATAGCTTAGATAATGGTGCACAGGCGCTACGCTTTACTATTTATCATATTGTACCTGCAGCTATTCATTATTTTCCCTTGCCACAAATAAAACATGCTGCCAGGAATGTAACATCAATGTTCTCTTACACAGAACTTGCTGCTAGATATTGGAGCAAACTTGCAAATATAACAATTTCAAGGAAATGCAGGGACAGACTACAACCTCAGGGATCACATTGATGGCATGAACCCCGCAAAAAACAAAGGGCTTGTATCATTTTGATTACAGCCTGTAAATTCATCGGATTTCCACCAGGCGCAACCGACGTGTTTTTTCAGCTTTCATTGAAGAAATATTTCTAGCAAAAATTGAAAAGGCATTCTTGCTCTACCATCCAATAAGGCAAAGGGTCAATACTTCAGTGTCATGTTCCTTCTGGGACGCAGCTGCCCGGGTGGTCCATGATACATGTGCTCCAGATGTGGAGGGCTAAGATTCAAGTTTATGAGGAGACCCAAGTGGAAATTTGTCTGTTTGTGGCTTTTCCAAATGTCTCATCGTAGTCGAAGGGTGAAGATATTAGGATCTTCTTATATTCAAATTGCTATGTCCAAGATTCAAAAATGAACTATGGATGAGGAGATGCGCATTTGTAGTCAACACCCGGTCAACACCTCCTCAAAAGGGAGTTCCACCCGGGAATTTTTAAAATGCAATTTTAAAATGCAAAATTTCCCGGACCGCTCTTCAACGGCCTCGCTAGAGGCATACTTGTCCAAGTATGGAGTCTGCCCCCGCTTTGATTCAGAGAACCAATCAGCTGGACCTGCCCTGGAGCGGCTCAAGCATCTGGATGAGCAGCTTGATGTGAGTATGAGACGCTCTCCCCTTTTTCAGCTGGATGGCAACCCTGGAAGAGGCGTGCAGCCCAAAGGGAGCCTTCCCGCTGCACCAGCAGCAGCAGCAGCACCTTCAACCATAAAATCAATGCAATCCGTTACACTTTACAAGCAGCAGAATCATCTCAAGCAGCAGCAGCAGCAGCAGCAGCAGCAGCAGCAGCAGCATACTGAGCCGCATGCTGCTCCCCAGGGGCAAATGCCATGCGTGGAGACCCTGCAAGCGGGTGCTCTAACGGCGACCGAGAGGTTACGGCAGGAGTGGGAGCATCTCAAGTCACGTCATTCATCCATCACAAGGGCAAGTGGGGAGCAGGGCCAGCGATGGGCTGGCAGTCAAACAAGCGGCAGCTGGTCAACGGCCCCTGAGCTTGGGCAGCAGACCAGCACAGGCCGCGTGCTTGACATCCTCAATAATCAAGTCCTGCAGCAAAGCCCCTGTGCAGCGAGCCCAACGCCCCTCACACCCCCGAACCACAACCTTGGTCACTACAGGGGGGCTGCCACCCTGCAACACCCAGCTGCGTGGCCTCCTCCACACGGCAGCACACGCACCGGCGCAGCAGCACCTGGCCATGTTGCAGCTCATGTGACCAGCAACGCTACCTGCAGCAGGCCAGCAGGCCAGCTGGTCCTGCAGGCCCCATGCACGCTACCTGTGCCGCTGCGCGTGTCCACGGGCGTGCAAACGGAGGAGAGCTCCTTCGGGGGAGCTGGGCAGCCAAGGGCGCAGCAGGCCCAGCTGATGCAACAGCCGCTCCAGGGCCTGCAACACGGCCCCGCGCTCCATCCGCCGCTCCATCCGCCGCCCCTACAGCCTGTCTCAACGCCAGACCTGCGCCAGGCCGTGCAAGACGCGCTGCTGGCCATCATGTCCCAGCCTCCCCCTCAGCTCATCCCCATCCTCGCCTCCATGCTACAGCAGCAGCAGCAATTTCTGCTTGTGCCTGCCGGCGCACAAGCCGGCGGTGCATGGCGCTGGACGAGCCAGCAGGCAGCTGAGCTCCAAAATCACAAGTCACCCAGCCCGCAGCTTGCCAAACCCCCCCTGCAGCAGCAGCAGCAGCAGCACAGGCTGGGGCTGCAGCCCTCCTCACCTCCAGCAGTCCAAACCCCTACCCTGGGATCCCCCAGTTTACCTGCTGCTACTGCTGCCCCTCTGGGACCCTTCAACCAGGCCGCTACCCTGGCCGCCACATCGCCGCACCTGCTGCAACCAACCACCCCTGATCTAGGTTGTGCGCGCCACAGCGCAGCAGGTGCGTGCTGCGTGTGGTGCAGCTCGTGAGGTTGATGCTGTTCGTGGGTGCGTGTTTGTGCACCCTGCAAACTTGTCCAGGTTGGTGGGTGCTTTGACTCTTTTGTAGGTGTGCTGCATGCGCGAGGTCCGCCTGTGGTAATGGCTGGTAAGGATCAGTGGGGGAGGGGGCTGATGAACAGGCCTGCGTTCTGCCACAGGCTGTGCAGTCACGAGATTCGCATCTGCGAGAGCAGCAGAGGACCTGCCTGTGGGGGCGCCAAGCAGCCAAAGCAGGCACCTGCCCAGGCTCATAAGTGTGTGTCTGTGTTTACGTGTGCCACACGCGTTGCCCCCTGTAATTGCAGGCTGGGCGGACACACCAAGCCCTGCGGCTGGCCTCGGCGGCGATGGTGCTGGTATCGAGCCCAGCCCCCTTCGCCCGCAAGGGCAACTGCGGCAGCGCAGCAGCACCCCGCCCCCCCACTGGGGCAGGGGCGGTGTGGAGGAGGCAGGGTGCCGCGCTGCCTCGGGCTGGAGGGCGGCCGCGGCAGCAGCATGCGCTGCTGTGCGTACGGAGGCGGAGGGATCCGGGGTGAGTGTGTGGCGGTGGGAGGAAGGGGGCACAGGTTGGCGAGGTGGGGCCATGGCAGCAAGTCCACCCATTGTGCCACAGTGGCGCCTGCCCACCGGCACATGGGGGCGCTGTCCCTTTTGATTGGTGCGCTGCTGCTGGGGCCCTCTGAAGGGCGGCGGCCGCGAACAGGGTAAGGGGAGCAGCAGCCGTGCTGGGGGAGTGCCGTTCAGTGTGCTGGCTCGGGCACCTTTGGGCACACAGCCCCCGCTCCTCCGTGCGCGATTGCAGGTCTAGTGCAACCAGATACACGCAAACACATATGCTTGGCCCCGCCCATATGGCTGTGGCTTTCCAAAGAGCACAGGGCAAGGCCGCGGCGGAACGCGCTGGCCGCTGTCGCACGGTGATGTGGCCGGCTTGCACCAGCACCAGCAAGCAAGCACCTGCTGCATGCTGGAATAAGGCCCGCGCGGCTCTTGGCTTCCGCACACGGACGAGGGGCAATGTCTGCGTGAGGCTCTCGGCTGGGTGTCGGCAGCTGCTGGCTCCGAGTGCAGCATGCCCCGTCGTAGCTGCAGATGCTGCAGCCAGTGTCCATCCCTGCGGTGCCCCTTTGTCACCTGTGTCACATGGATCACCTGCTGCGCCCCTTTGTCACTTGTGTCACATGGATCACCTGCTGTCCCCCTTCGCCACCTGTGCCACATGGATCACCTGCTGTGCCCCTTTGTTGCCTGTGCCACATAGATCACCTGCTATGCCTCTTCGTCGCCTGTGCCACATGGATCACCTGCTGTGCCCCTTCGTCGCCCGCGCCACACACATACACCTGCTCCCCGACCCTTAGGTGCTGTGCGCTTGGCGTGCCGCTGCCTGCAGGTCCTGGGCGGCAGTCTCTGCGCAGCCAGGGCGGTGGCGCCATCCCCCTTGCCCACCCCGAGCACTAGCGGAGGGACAAGCCCCAGCCTCACAGCAGCCGTCCCTTCTCATGCTGGCGGTCAGAGAAAGAGTTACCAGCAGCATGCAGGCTCAGGCCTGGCGGGCCAAGGCGCCCAAGCCCAGCTCCCTCCCCTCCCGCCGCTGCTCGCGGCCCGCCTCGCCGACCACCTACGCCGGAAGGAGCGGAGGCTGCACCTTCCGGTAAGGCGATGCAGGGTCCAGAGCAGCAATGGGTGTAGGCGCGCGCACACAACCTGTGCTGTGTGTGCCCTCCTGTGTTTCCACGCAGCTCATGTCCTGTAGCTGCAACGCTTTCTCATGGAGTAGGCTTGGGTGCTGCATTATCGCGTACTTCTTCTCTCCTGCCACGTAGCCATGGGCATAATGAGCCCCTCCAAGGTGCCAGCACTGGCTCACGCACATGCACACTCCACCAGGTGTGACACAAGGAAGGTGAGTGCCCCGCGTGCGCTCGCCTGCGCGGGGCATTGCTGTACTAGCACATGTTCCTGGAGGTGCCAGAGCCTTCTGGCAGGGGGGTGGACGAGCTTGCCATGCACCTGTGTCTTGCCTCTGAACAGCATTCTATGCTGAAGTGCTCCTGGTACGCTCGCCACCCTCTGCTCTCACCAGCACTCCTTGCCACCACCCAACCCCTCCCTCCCTCCCCCTGTCACACACGCCCTGCACATAAACACACATACACATATACGCACACATCCACATGTACTTACGTGCACAAGCGCACATGCGCTCACACATGCTCAGGTCCCGCCCTGCAGCTCGAGCTGCCCCTCCTCCTGTGCTGCAAGCATGGTAGACAGCAAGCGCCCCAGCCCTGCTGACCAGGCACAGCCCTACCCCTTGAAAACGAGAAGAGCAGCACGTCTCGCAAGGTGGCGCATGGGCACGCAGCCGCCCGAGGTGCGCCGCTGAATGTGCTGGCACCAGCTGCTGTGGGGCTGCTTTGCAAAACCTGTGTCGTGTGCACTCTTTTGTGCTGCATTAGAGGAGTGGAGGGGGTTGACACATGCACACAGAAGCAGCTACAAGACTGAAAGAGAGAGGAGCATGTGCATCCGCCCACCGTCCATTCTTCTTATGTTTGCTATGTGTCAATCCTCCTCACGCCTGTTGTGACAAGACACAGTCTCTTACACATGCTGAATCACCGAGACTGCATTGGCATGTGCATTCGTGCCCCTGCTATGCTTTTGCAGGCAAACCAGGAAATGAGCGGCAGCACCACTGATGAGAGCTCGTAGCTGTGAGCTTTTTCAACCTGCTAAGTCGCGAAGTCAGAGGCTTTTTTTGGTCTTGAAGCCGCCGTTCCTGCATTATAGCATGATGGCAACTAGATAGTATGCTATCATGGCTATCCAGACACAGCTGATGTCACAGTGGATGTGAACTTCAAATACGGGCAAGTTTCAGGTCATGAAGAGTGCCCGTCCCAATTCTCATCATATCCTAACGTGTCATGCAATTTTAATAGTAATGTTTCGTTTATTTGTTTACATTAGGGTAAGTCTGTCAGCCAGATGTGATCCATGATACACGGATTGCACTGAACAAGGAATGCACTTCCTCACCTCCAAAAGACTTCTCCTTCCATTCGGTTGGCTCCACTTCTGTACCCTTCAGTCTGTATCTTTAAAAGGTCACACTCGTTGCTCCTTGCTTTTGCATGCTTTTGTCTAAAGTAAAATTAATGCGAAGGCTGGCCACATGTACAATGGGACATCTTGAAGCTGCTTGTACGAACTTCGTTGAACTGTCCGCAACTCACCAAACCCAGTTCAAAGCTCAAATCTGCTGGTATTGCTGGTAATGAGTGCGCAGATACTGTGGCCAAGTATCAGGCAAAACAATTTAATACAAGCTTCAAGTTAGGGCCAATTTCCAGCCTGGTTGTTAGGCTGGTTGGTTTGTTGCTGGTCTATGCCAGCCAAAAAATAGCCCATAGTGTCTGAGATGAAATGGCAGAGTTTGTTGTGCTGTTGAGAAAGGAGATCAAAGACAGTCTGACTAGGGAAGGCATGTGGAATACAAGGGGCCTCCATAGAAAAGACTGGCAGAAAAGGAACGAGTACTTCTTTCTGAGAGAGCACACAATTAAGTATTAAGACAGTGGAAAAGAACATGCACCTCATTTTGAACAAGCCATGCACACACAGGAATGCCCTGTGCTGGCATTGGTGGTCATCCTTTTCATTGCATAACCTGGCTTGCTGCCAAGAAAAGAAAAGAAAAACTGTACAGGCAGCAAAACACTCCCTGCATTAATCAATGAGAAGGAGACACATTCGCCCAAGTGCCGTAAGACCAATGGAAAAAGATGACAGTGGAAATCCAGAGGGTGGCTGGAAGTCGCCTGCTCCAGACTTGGGCCTTGAGAGCATATCTTTTTTCGAGCGTGCAGTCAGTTCGTGCGCACAATTCACGGAGTGAGCATGCAATCCAAGGGCAGTCTTGTGGACCCTTCGTGAATCATGATCAAGGCCAAGCTCTTTAAGATGATGCAAGGTATAGGTTGAAACTCCCACATGAAGAAGGATGGTGTGAGATCATGTCATTATTTGACCGATTGCCTGCAATGAGGCTCGTGCTGTTTGCTTGAGGTCAGCGTGAATGACCTGCTTAAGGGTGACACCATTAAAGGCCCATATGCCATTATAGAACTCAATAGCAGCTCCACAAACTACAACTAGCAATTCTTTTTGGAACAACACAAGGATTAATGTATCACAGAAAAGGAATGTCATGAAATTTATAACGGGTACTCTTTACGCTCAGAAGATGGCCCATCTTTACGGCAGAGCCACTAGCTCTTCTTGTCTGTTGTGTCATCAGCCAGACAGCCAAATCCATATGCTTTCTGGCTGTCAGCATGCTTCAATTCAAAACATGGTGACTGAAAGACATA
>LFCJ01000687.1_pt1 | contig 21903 bp, 24 predicted proteins | sample 643141 | NCBI WGS metagenome assembly LFCJ01 (sample SAMN03766243, study PRJNA286221) | soda lake metagenome | biome: soda lake; feature: Kulunda steppe; material: water; isolation source: sample B1-Br-g2 brine of Lake Bitter-1 | place: Russia: Kulunda steppe | collected 2010-07
CCCCGGGCAATATTGTCTGTGTTACAGAGCCTGCCTTGCCTGTGATGTCTGCAGAACTCAAGATCTGTGGCAACCTGTGGGTTCGGGGTTCAATCCTCACTGGAGGCTCACAACAGGCTAAGCTGCCCACGTTCGGCGGATACAGCCTTGAAACCTCAAACCTGCAGAACTCAAGATCTGACTCACAGCCTCTGTGGTGTGCTCAAATGCCCACCCATGGCCTGCGCGCTGGAGAAGAGCTGACCCATCGCTGAACCTGAGCTCTGAGCTTAAGCCCTGCCCTTAGACAAGCCCTTTGACTCAGCTCTGTTGCAGAGGGCCCTGTGGTCCACGGGTAGCCCAGCGGTATCAAGCCCTGCTCTTTTGCACAGGCAGGCAGGCAGGCAAGCATGGGTGCTTGCCCTGCCCTTCCTGCGCAGGCAGCCCCAGCAGGATCCACAGCCCTGGAGAGCTTGCTTGGCATGTATAGGTGCTTGCTCTGCCGTTTCTGCGCACCCCACGGAGCAGCAGGACCGCTTGTCTGCATCCCATAAGCACACGCGCACCGACACTGGTTGCTGGCTTGCCCGCTGGCAAGCAGCGCCCGCATTCAACTAGCATCTTAAGTTGAGGTCATTAATGCAAGGCATGCATACAAGCACATGTACATACACGTGCGCATGTACACGCGCCCCCCCCCCTCACGCACGAACATGTACACACACACCACCCACCTTGCTGGCCTGTGGTCCTACATGCCCATCCAACATCACAGCCTTCCGCTTGTTCCTGTTGTCCGCCTTTTCCTCTTGTGACGCTCGCAAGCGGCCGAGCACGACGTCATCCAGCATGCGCTGCAGCACCCAAGGCCCATGCCCATACAGGTGTGCATTCATGACTGTGAGGATACAAATCTGTTGCATGTGCGTGCAAAAATGCTCTTGAGCGCATGTCTGTGTATGGGTGTGTGTGCGTGTGTGTGTGTTTGCGCTCAGGTGCACACACTAGAGCCTGCCTGTCTGCATAACCACGCACAAGTACATCTGCATGAGCACAATTGTGCTCGTGAATATGAGCAATGATCAATGAATTGCATGATTTTCCTGCTCCTTAATTCGAACACTTGATCCATCTATGGGACGCATGGGAAGCCTTGGCCGCACAAGGGGCCATGAATCTGTCGGGTACCTGGGGCTGGATCCGGGACCTGACTGGCGCAGCCAAGTCGCAAGATGTGGAAGTGGGCTGCTGATCCCTGCTCCCATGCCATGGGCAGCTCGGCAGGCGGACCAGGTCGCAGTACACCTCTGGTGTGCTTGTAAAGCTGAAGTGCTGGCCATCTATGCGCATAACCACCTGCGCAGTGCAACAGGCTTGAAGAACTTTGCACAAGTTGAAAGAACGTAGGAGGGTAGGGTACGGTAAACCAGGGCAGGACTCGTTGTTGAGCTATGCTGCTGGCAATGCCATACCTCATCATTGGCCTGCATGCACATCTCCAAAGGGCGCCCGCCTGCATGGGCTCTCAGCAAGGCCTCCTTGATATGTGGAGTCAGGCGGATAGTACTGACATGTACCCCTGGCGCCTGCATCTTGATGTCAACGTCAGTGCAAGGAGGGCCCTGAGGGCATTGCAGACACACGGCCGTTCCTTCTGAGCTTTGCACAAAAAATTAATAAAAAATAATATTTGATTTTTTTTGTATCGCTCGTCGGCCTTCCAAAGCAAAACCATTGAAATGCGCACGCTCTTCAGTTCGTTTGTTTTGCCTGTGCACTTGCTGGGGTGGCGAAGCAGCTCAAGATCCACGTACATACACTCGTGGTAGGAGTTTTGCTGCATCCTCGCAGCAGCCGCCCTTCTCCCAGCGAGAATCAGGATCTAAGGGTGTGTGCTTCTGCTTCTGCACAGCAGGAGAGCGTTTGGCAATTATCCACCCCCAGGTAAATGTACATTTCTCTAACCATGCTGATCAATTGTCCATGACCCTTAGTCATGCCCTCCTGAGTGTTCCTGTCTGATCGGACCCTCATCAAACTATCCAGCAGGCACTCCTTCCCACCCAAGTGACACCTCTGGAGGTAAGGTTCAATGATCTGCATGAATCAGCTTTTAGATCGTGCAAAGGACATGTGAACGCTGCTTGCTTGCTGTGTGCCTGCAGGCGACACGGAGCAAGGAGCACTGAGGCCAGAAGACGTCGCAGAGAGGCATACCCAGGAGCCAAGGTCTGTACACGTACAGCAACGTTATGCTGTATCTAAAATACCCGGCAATTCCCTAGCCTGCCATGTGTGTTTGAGTGTGGGTGCGTTTTGCTTGACCCATTAGGTGGAGGAGGCCTGACGCGGGAGCAGATGTCCTTGGAGGCTCTCTGTTTGAAGGCACATCCAGGGCAGCTCACAGGCACACAGAGAGGCAGGTGTGTCATGGAAGCAAACGCACTCCAGCTGATGAAGAGGCTGACAAGTCTCCCAGATCTAACAGCAGGCTCGTGTATGAAACGAATGCCAGTCGGCTTTGACAAGGCGTCAGTACAAAAAACTTGCCTCTACCGTGGCCTGCCCCTTTGCGGTGATGTGAACACACCACTACTGGACCTCCAGAGCCCTGAGCAGCCCTGCATTCCAGTCTAAGTGCTTCTTCACTGCCTTTGGCGTGCGTGCACCTGACCGCGCCCCCCTCCTTGTGGATGCCTGTGCCCCCCCAGCCCCCACCCGTCATACCAGGCTCTGGCTCTTCGTCGGTCTTCCCTGGGGCCCATGTCATAGACCCGCTGAGCAGTGGTGTGCGCAGTGGTGTGGAGGCCCTGCAGGAGCAGGCTGCCAAGGTGGGGAGGACATGGATGCCAACGTGCCCCACATGGCATATGCCGTGCCACTGCCACTGTTTGAAGTGCATTGTGTGATGTGCCCCACACCCTGCAAGGACCAGCGGAAGACGGCTGCCCTTTTGTCACACGTTGCAGTGTCACACACGTCGCAGTGTCACAGACCCGCTGAGCAGTGGCGTGCTCACAGACGGCATGCAGGAGGGTTGCCTGCATGTGAGCTGCGGGCTTGCATGGACCTGTCTGTCAGGATCACGCGCACAGGAGCAGCACAAAGTTCTAGCCCGCACGGCTTCAATGCACATCAACCTTCACCTCCTGCTGTTTTTTTATATCTCAACACATGTATACGCTCTACACATACACACACATGCTCGCAGGCTGGGCATGTGCTCCAGGAGGGCACCGAGCACGCAAAGGGGGAGTTGGGCCATGCCCTTGAGCGCGGGGAAGAGGTCCGCTGCTGAGGCAACCTCATGCAGTGCTCATGTAATGCAGACACCAAGACGCAACTCTAGGTAGCAACTCTAGGTAGCACCACAAAGCATGCATGTGGCCCGTGGCTGGGGGTCACAACCGACTACAATCTACCATCCAGCAACCTTCACACTTGACAGAGGCTGGTAATGCCCATCTGTCTGAACCTCTTCACAGCATGCAAACCTGGTGCAAAACCCGCACTGGTGCTGAATGCATCCCCTGGCGCAGCACGTGGTGCGCAATGCAATCCTGTCCTGCGATCCCTTGAGGCAGGCTGACCTGGCCTGCAGCCATGTGACCTAACCTAAGCTGGCCTGCACGCGTGCTTGTGTGCCCGTGCTTGCAGGCAGTAGACAGAGGCGTGGATGCAATAGAGGGTACTGCACATGATATCAAAGAAGGGGTAAGATTCTATGGCTAAGCTAGCCAGCGGCATGCTGAAGGAGCCATGTTGTAGGAGCTTATGTTAAACCTGTGCATGGCATGCCAAGAGCCACTGAAAGGGAGGCACATGCACTTTTTGCACAGCAACTATCCCAAACCCAAAACAATGAGTCACCAGTTAGGAAAGCATTGAGCAGCAAAGGTGGGCCCAACCAGGTCCCCTTCAGCTGCCCCTGCCGGCGTGAATTGAATTTTACAGCTGGTACAAGCGCCAAACAAACCCCACTCCTACCCTGATAAGGTCCCCGACATAGCCATGCAAGGAGCTGGGGGTGCCTTTTCCGAGCTTGTGGTAGCTGGTGACCTGCACAAGCTCTGCGCTTTTTCCCCGCAGACCGCCCAGGCAGCCCATGAAGCTGCAGAGAGAGCAAGCTACACAACACAAGAGGCCCAAGACCTCTACAAAAAAGCCGCACGCTCTGCCGAGGTGCGCTTGGGACGTGTCATCTGCTGCCCCTGAACAAATCAGCTGAGGTGGGGCTGGCCCGTATCCACCTCCATCTTAGGGCAGCTGGAGAAGCTCCTCTATTTTCAGACCCATTTCCCTTCCTCATCATCTTGATTGAAAGCCCCATGGCTTATGTATGCCTTATGGCCTGACCAGATCGTCACATCCTGCCACATTTCTTACGCAATGCACTGCAGGGGATTCTGTTCAGTGTTTGCACACACAAATACCTTCTCTAGTTTGCGCCTGAGTCATATGTCAGTGGCAATGCTCACTGGGTAGGCACGCGATTTGCTCTTTCGTGACCTGCGCTCTCAAACATCCTACATTTTTCAACCCACATTTTTCAACAATGCTGGTTCAAGGGTCCTGCAACTTTGAATGATAAATTCAGCCCAGGTGTTTTCCTACGTAAATCACTTGCATTCTAAGAGCAGGCTGGCTGTCGCACTTTTGACTGAAGGCCTTGTCCTTGTCAGCCTTGTAACCCTTGAATTAAGTGCAGGAGGCTGCTGCAAGGGCAAGCCAGAGCCGCAAGTTTGAGGCTGCCGAGGCAACATTGAAGGACCCCTTGCACCAGCGAGATGAGATGGAAGCTGGCAACACTGCGCGAGTGGGTGATAATCAGCAAAGACAAGCATGATCCTTGACGGGTCAATAGTTCGGTTAAGCTGATGTATAAAAGCTTGTTACCCCCATGGTTGAACACATGCTCTCTGTTGCCTGCAAATGCAAGGTCCCTGCCTTGGCAAACGCAAATGGTGTATAGATGCTGTGCAAGGCAAGAGGCAGCACCAATCAGAACACTCCCTTGGCAATGGGGGGCTTAATCACACATCTTGTTCCGTGCTCCTTGATTGCAGAAAGGTGCGGCAAGGCGCCCTTCAATGGGATATGACCCTAAATAGCTTCTACCTTGGGCTTGTTGATGCCTGAAGGCTGAATGTTGTACTTATGCCGCGCGGGAGTCTGCAGTGCGTGTGTTTGAGAAATTAGTTGCGGGGCAATTGGTTGAGCAGGATAAAGCATGCTTTCCATTGAGGCTGTCTAGAAAATGATCTAGCTACATGCAGCTACAGAACTCTCAAATTAGGTGGTGGAGATGCACAATGCATCTTAGAGGAAGCAGACAGAAAGCAGTGCACAAGCATGGGCATCTCTTTCAGCACCATTTGCACTGATCAATTGCTTGATCAAGCCTGTATGCAAGTCTACAGCCGTGGTTTGCTTATCTTTCTTTGTGTGCTGACTTGCATATTTGTACCTGAGAGTGCATTAGGGTATGGAGATGCATGCACGAACAAAGGTTTTTCAACCATCCTCCTTTTGAGCTCATCAAAGGTATCTTGCTGCTCCTGGTCCCATTTCCATTCTGCTTTCTTAGATGTTAGCTCATTCAGAGGGGCAGCAGATTCAGCAAAATGGTCAACCCATCTTTGTTTTAAGTTGGCAAGCCCTAGAAACAAAGCTCTGAGCTGGGTTTTGCTTTGAGCTGGAGGTCCAGTAGGAGGAGGCCAATCAATGATGGCTTTGATTTTTCAGGTGTCTTATGAGTTACTATACAGCCAAGGAAGTTGATTTCATTCACAGCAAACTCAAATTTGCTCCTTTTTATATAGAGCTTGTTTTGTCTCAGATTTTCCGTGTTGCTCTGGGGTATGCGAGTAGATGAGGACATCATCCAGGTACACAAGGACGAACTCAGGTGCTTTCTAGAAATGTCATTCATGAGCCTCTGAAATGTTGCTGGGGCATTGCACAGGCCAAAAGGCATCACTGTATTGGAAGTGTCCAAATTGGGTTCTGAAGGCGGTTTTGTACTCGTCACCTTCCTTGATGCGAACCTGGTGGTACCTGGAGCGTAAGTTTAGGCTCGTGAAGATTTTGGCACCATAGAGCTGATCCAGAAGTTCATCCATACGCGGTAGAGGGTAAGAATTGCGTATGGTGATGGAGTTCAGCTTGCAATAGTCAATTCACATGCGCGGTGGGCCATCCTTCTTTTCGACAAATTTCAGCTCATCCAGTTCCTTGGGAGCAAGTCTGAATATAGGTCCCATCTGGGGTCCACTGCCTAATTGAAGTTCAATGGAGTGATCCACAGATCTAGGTTCAGGCAGAGCGGGGGCTTGCTCAAGGTCCTGAAATTCCTGAAGTAGAGCATTGAGTTGCTGAGGATTGACCTGAGGGCGCGAGTTGGTCTCTTGCCGCTGACCTGCCATTTTGCACACGAGCATAGTGGCCTCACGAAGAGATTGTGGCTCGTGACAGTTCATCCACGTTTGAAGCTATTCAGGCAGGCCTTTGTGGAAGCAGAAGAGAACGTCTGGTTCGCTCATGGGAGGTGCTTCATCCAGGAGCCTCTCAAATTTGTTGCAGTAATCTCTTGCTGACATGCCGCTCACTTTCATATTGTTCAGAGTGCGTCTTGCATTGCGCACTTCTTCAGCTGACCTGCAGGGTGTGTGAAGCGTCGCGCAAGGGCTGCCAGCAGACTTTCAAAAGTATGTCTGTGAGGCTTAATGCGCTGGATGAATTGAAGAGCTTCACCAGAACAGCTTAATTCAAGCACTTGTCTGCACTGAGTGTTTGTGTCTGAATCAGCAGATGGTTCAAGCCCTTGAAATCTGCAGAATTGTTAATATCCCTTTCCTAGGTGTTGAGTTTCCCTGAGTGCTCTCTGCTTTCATAAATATGGGGCTCAACCTGAGAAAGAAGTAGTTTTACCCACTGGGTGGCACCTCCAGGAGGTGGAGCACCAGCTCTCAGCAGCCGAGGTAGATTTCCCCGCCCAGAGGCGGAGTACCACCCCCTAGCGGGAGAGCTATCTGGACCTGTCTTGTGACGGCGCACCAGCCCCTTCGTGGAGGCTGAGACGGAGACAGCGGCAGCCGACAGCAACAAGTAAGTAGCGTGCAAGGAAGTCCCTCGGGTGATTAGAGTCTCATGCGCACTCCATAAGTACTTACACTTCCACATACTAAGTAGCCCACCACCATTACAATGACACCATAATCTCAACGCCGTTCAGTCCGTCAGAAACACTTGGAGCATCGAGACACTCGCTTAACATGCTTATAAGACCTGGAGTGTTGAGACACTAGCTTTATGTACTTGTAAAGCAAAAAACATTTGGGAGGCTGCTATTACAAGCTGTCGTCATTTCGTTAAGATTGGTGCTTCTCGGTCCACGCCATGGTGGCGTTACAGGGGTGACTTCACTTTGATGTTTGATCCTGGTCTGTCCTCAGCAGATCACTATGTACAAGTGCCCAGCCCGCGATGAGTGCATACTGACGTCCATGACGATACATTCAAGTGCTGCCTATTGCAGCAGCAGCAAATTTATAGTACAATGGCATGGGCCTGGTTAATCTCATCATTTTCCATTAACCTTGGGCTTAGGCGGCCTTCTGTGCTGCAGGCTCATCGGAGATTTTGTGCGCTTCTGGGTTGTCCTTCCTGCAAGGATGTAGACACCCAAGGCGATAGGCAGTGCTGAGGAAGTGTCCTACTGTGCAAATGCCCAGATCAAGCAACGCCCGCCAGATCCCAGACATCATCACAGTTGTTTGAACTTTGACTAGCATATGCTACAAGCCCCTTTTGAGTTCTGCCCTATAAGTGCAGCTGTGCCAGCAATTAAAATATCCACACCCTCCCACAATCTCACACAAGACCTGCAGTGGACTGAAAGCATCAGCATTAAGCCTGCCCGCGTTTGCAATATTTTGTGTGCTATCAGAGGTACTTGCACGCTAAGTAGCACATTTCACAGGCTTTTTGTCCTCCAATACACCCACCAGATGCGGTAGTTCAGGGCTGTAGCATAGCCAATCCATCCCAAATATGGGCTCATCAGGCCTGCTATGGCACCTGCAAGCAGAGGCGAGGTAGGTGGGGATTGGGTCAATGCGTGCCAGGTAAGTCGGGGACTTAGGCTGGTATCCTCTCAGCACTTCATCCTCCTATCAACAGAGCCTTATGCAGCCACCAAACGGTCCACAGTGGGACAGTAAGGGCCACAGAAAAAGGGCAGAAGAAAGACCTCAGGAAAAGGGCGGACAAGAGCACAGACTCGTCTCACCTCTGTGGTCAGGCGTTGCCTTGGCCATGGTCACAGTGGCGGCCGAGGCCACTCCCAGCATGGCTGCAAGAGAGCAAAGCAATGTGACACACAGATGCTCAGGGAAGGAGCTATGCAGGGCAGGCAGATCAGGTATGACAATAGGTGGCGCTGCATACCCTATCCACAAGGGGTGGGAGCAGGGCTGTCGTTTGGCAATTTCTGGGTGCAATACAGCCTTCTTACTGACGACATGCTGACTTAAAATTAAACTTCTTTAAACTCATGAGCGCATCCAATTTTACAATCAACCTGCGCAAGAAAGAGCTATTGCACACGTCACCTGCTGAGTCAACAAGCGCTACGTCGGGGCGCTTCAGGTTGAAGAACAGCGGCTGCCATGCCAAGTTCAGCAGCAACTGGACGCCATAGAGCGCAAGAGGCAGCCTCCTTTCACCTGCAGATCAGCACATGCAATTTGAATGACAAGGATTTGCATGACACCTGCAGGGAAGCTCTGCTAAAAGCATGTCAGCTTGCATGAGGGGCTTCTGGGTTTCCAATTTTTAAGGGCTTGCCATAGCACTCTCCGATGCATGCAAAAAGGCCCCCCCGCCCTGCCAATGCTATCCGCAACAGTCTTATACAGTCGCCATCCTCACTCTTTCCGACTCACCATCTTTGTTCTTCCAGACAAGCCAAGAGGCAACGCCTTGGCCTGTGTAGAGCAGCGTCTGAGGGCAGGACAGGGACAGCAACAAGAGCTTTGAGGACGCCGCACCTCCATCAAACAGTTCGTAAAACACGGATCAAGATCAGGCACTGTGCATGGCATCAGACAACCGTGCTAAGAGCATGCCAGAAATATGTACAACTCAGATCACGAGGCCTACTCTAACCGAGGCAGCCAGCATAACTGATTAACACATTAACCACATGCTTGTTTTGTTAGTTAGCCTACCCAAACAGGGGCAAACAGCCAGTTTGGAGGCGTCCTGTGAGAGGCAGAGGAGGAGGGGTGTCCAGTCAATTAGAGAGTGAAGGGAAACGCACAAAGATGCAGGTGTTGTTAATGTGGTCTTATTTTTTCAAAAACAGAGGCAGCACTCACCAGCGGGGCTTGCGGAGCTTCTGATACCTGCAGAGCAAGTGGAAAATGCAGCAGGCAATACATTTGCTTGTACTCGAAAGTCGAGAGAAATTGGCTGAGGGATGATCTACCTACATCAGGAGCTTACCATGTCTTGATAGCACGTGAGCTCAGGGCTCCACACACGCCAGCTGCAGCAACAGGCCCTCCGCAGGCCAGTGCCTGCGTGTTTACGAGCAGAAGAGCGGAGGAATGTTCATCAGCTTTTCTTCGCATGCACTCAACGACCCAGATTGCACAACATCTCCCGGCAAAGACTACTTTGAAGAGTGTGAGACTGCACAAATTCAATAAAGGATGTATGAAAGTTGGGAACCGTGCCGAGTGGCCTCTTGGCAGCACTCCCCTGAACTGTTCCCCCGGGGTCTACCAGCAGACCTGATCAGGCCAAGAGAGCAGCATGCTCACGCTCACGAAAACAGAGTGATAATGCAACCCAACACACCGACACAAATGCTACTGCCATTGGGAGAGAGTTGCACGCCTCTGAGAAGAAGCACTGCACACGTCAGCAGCCCTCACCAGGGAAAGAGCGTCTTCGCGCCTAAAGTTGCCGGGCATATCGCTAACTGAAAAATCTGCTCAAAAAAATACTGTGTCGAGCAGTGAGTTTGGAGGTTCTGAACAAAACCCTCGTAAACTCAACATTTCATTTTCAAGGCAGATTGTTTGTAGATGCTTTGATCAGAAGTGCAGCCGCATTGCAAGTCCTAATGATCCATTGAGAGCTTGCCCTCTGATTGCACACCAGGAAGCATGCAGGAGAGAGGCTATCCCGCAAGTGCGGGCTTCCTCTTTCTGGCGTTGCTGTGTGTTTGTGCTTACCAAAGCGCTCAGAACCAGCATCGCGGTCGCAATACACAATGGGCGGGGACGCAGATGCCTGCCCACTTCAACCGCAGCGTAGAGGGCGCCTCTGCTCATTCGCACGCAACCGGAGGGGATATGTCAATGATGCCAATGTACTTTGTGAGTGAAGCCATCAGGGCTTTTGTCTCCAATACAATCTGTTTGCCCGCATGTGTGTCCTTGTTTATTAACTTATAAGTGTGAGCGTACGCTCATGTGTCGCTGGGGCTCGTGTACAAAAAGCACTTGCTTGCAACTTTGCGGAGCCTTACTTTGCATTCATCCTATAGGCAACTCCTACTCAAATTCAGTTAGAGGAGCTTTGCAAGTAGTTGGTGTGGCCAGCGAGTGCTCCCATGATGATTCCTCCCAGGACTTAGTTTCATCTATATTCACAATCTGATGCATAGGGACGGAAGCAACTGAGAGGAAGTGGAGGGCTTCCCTCATGTAGTCTCGATACACTCTTGAGCTTGCCTCATGTTAATGGGCTTTTGGGCGTTTCTCCTTCCTTGGGCGCCTGCACAGCCCAGGCCATGCTGCTGTGTTTGCTTTCCTTCAACAAAGCGTCCCCTGAGTTGACCTCGTCATCCCCCTTACTCAAACTATGCAGGTGAATACGTGCCACACAACACTGTGGTTCAAGGGGTGGGTTACTCATGACCCCCTGTCCTACAGTTTCAGCCTGTGCTTCTTGGTGGCCCTTGCTTTTGGGCATGAAGCGCTGGCGTCCCAACGGTCCCTCTTCCTCACAAAGCTTAGCAGAGAGTGAGTGTCTCACGCCTTGCCAGAGTTGCTGCTCTGGGCACCATGTGCAGACAGGTTGAAAAGCCTTTTGTCGCTGCATGAAGTGGTGATCTAGTGGCCCTCCCAACTCCTCCTGGTTCCTGTTGAGAGCGCCAAGCATGCCTTGGTGCACCAGATCTCTGATCCCCAAGGGAGGTGACACTGTGCCCTGTACCATACACTGCCCAGAAATCTTACATGCGCACGACGGGTATGTTGATCAGAAAGTTTTTCTTAATAGGTTAGAAGTATGTCCCTGATCATCTCTTTCGCTCCCTTTGGAAACCCAGGCTCACTAGTCACAACCTCGATGTCCAGCTTTCTTATCAAAGACAAGAGTGCCCTACAAGAGGATATACACCAAATCATTTGGCACTGTGTGCAAGATGAAGAGCATGCTCTCCTTGACTGTCCGAGCCCAGCTTTGACAGAATTGCGCAAGCGAGCACCGACACTTTTTCTGCGACAACTATAGTTGCCTTAGCAGGCTAAGAGAGTCGATGTACCGATCAGACTCTGAAAGAGTGGATTTAGAGTTATTGACCTACTGTGACCAGGGCTTCAGATCACCACCTTGTTTCTTTTGCCCTTGCATTTCTGTGTTGGTTTTGGTTGCAGGCCTGATATAGGCTGCAGCTGAGCTGCCCATGTTTGGCAGGTGCAGCTTTGTAACTTGAAAAGGTTACCCTGCACTACTGTATGCTGTCTTTCAGGTCACGGCCCCGGCGGCTGGGCCCAAGGGAAAAAATGTGGCTTGCACTGCTGTACGGCCTGAACATGGCGTCATCATACTTGCTCATGCTGGCAGTCATGACATACAATGTTGGGTGAGTTAGTGGGCTGCCTTGGGGAACAGGCTTCGCTAGTATTAGGGCAAGGGCTGCCTTCCCTTTGGCCGCCGTCGTTTGTTTATTAGGTTAGGTTTCATGGCTGTACCTGCCGAATGAGGGCAGCTTAGCTGAAGCCAATCAGGCCTGCAACCAAAACCAACGCTGAAGTAAGCAAGGTGGCGTTCTGAAGCCTGCTATAATTTGTTCATTAGCTTCCTCTAAAAGTTTCAGGCAAACAAGAGCACCAGTTGCCTAGCTAACGCTGGATATCCTCGCTTTGTCCACCATATAAAAAACCATATAAATAAAAACGTGCACCCTCAAAATATTCCATGAATGCGGCTTTTCCATCCCCTTCGCAGGATTTGCCTGGCTGTCGTGATTGGCCTTGGCCTTGGTTATTACATGATGACTGACATGGTCTTGGGGGGGGGCTTAGACTCAGGATCAAGTAACACGCAGCACAGCTTGCTTGGGCTTGGGCGCAGCGATGCATGCTGTGATTTGAACCGAAATCTTGATTCTAAACTTGACCAAACATGAAGCCATGGCATTTTGTTTACTAGCTCGCCCTAAAAATGCTTGCCTGTTGGAATGCTGACATTGCCAGCTTTCTGTCTTGGGAAGTGGATGGCATACGTATACCTCAGGTACAGGCTGTGACTCTACAAGCCAAACCTGGACCAAAAATGAAGAAAAAGTAAAGAAGGCAGGGCCCATGGCACAGCAAGGTTAGGTTAGGTTAAAGAAATTTTCAAGGTCAGTTTAGGTTACAAAGCTGTTCCTGCAAAACATGGGCAGCTTAGCATGGCACAGCAAGCCAAGCGTGCACGCAAACGTGTAACGTAAATCGAATTTTTTTGGCAATGTACACGTGCAAGAGTGCATGCACGCTTACGTGCTTGGGTGCATGCGTGCGTGTGTGTAGGTATATGTCTGCTTATGTGCGTGTGTATGTGGTGTGGGTGGGTGGGAGAGCCTCTTTCAATGTAATGGCAGCAAACTTCAGACCAGATGGTTAAGTGAATTAAGAGATGGGCAAATCAGAATGCTTAATCTATAAATCTTATCCTTAATTTATTTCTAAATAAATTCTATTAAATCTGTTTGTTGAAGCGGTACTATCATCATCGGTCAACAGCTGAGCTGTCCAAGCTCGACAGCTCCAGTTCCTCAGGAGGAAGCAGACCTGATGTGACTCGCGTAAGTGAATCAATATGTTTGTGTGCTCAAATTTGCATTTGCATGCACAAGTGTGCTATAGCATGTGAGAAGTGTGCGAGGGAGAGTCACCTTCTGCGGATAGATCCCACCATGACCTAGTGAGCCATGTTGTTGCACTCTCAGGACAGATCATTCAGTGACTGTTCTTATACTCACTGTCTGCCGCATGTAGCTCCTCCCTTGTTGCATGGTGCTGCCCTCTTCCTCGGCTCTCTCCGCCCTTGCCGCACATCGGCGCCAGCAGCAAGTAGAAGCAGCCGCGCACCGTGGCTTCCAATCAAATAAGAAAAGCAGCAACTGTGAATTTGAGGTATTGGGCCCTGAGTACAGGAAGCAGCCCTGGCCCAGTAGTGCATTGCCAGCCGCAACGGGGCTGGGGGAAGCGAGTGCTCTAGGCTCCCAGCAGCAGCAAAGCCATAACATCATCAGCAGCAGCAGAAGTGGCAGAAGGGTAGCGACCGCAGCTGCAGCATTTGGAACTGCCAGCAGCCCGCTCGCGCAGCAGGGCTGGGGGTCCCTCAGCACCTCGCAAGGGGCCCGGCAGCCTGTGCCACGGCCCAAAGCCAAGCGACAGGCTGCAAAGCAGGCCAGCGGCACGCAAACAGAGGGAGGGGATGATGAGAGGGCCGATGATCGGGTTGAGGGCTTCAGCACGAGCAACGCCTGGCACGGCCAGCAGCAGCAGCAGCAGCAAGCACAGCAGCTAAGGGGCGACAAAGTGGCTTGGGTGGGTCCGCAGGATACAACAGGGCGGGTCCAGCAGCAGATCAGCCACCTCCCTCATCCTCTCCACAAACAACATCAAAGCGATCAGCACCATTGGCAGCAGCAGCCCGACCCCCACCCCAACCAACAGCCCCGATCCTCCGGCCTGCAGTCCTCACCCTCCCATTTTCATAACAGCCAGACCCTGACCCCCAGCAGTCCTGCTGCAGCACAAAGCTGGAGCACGACACCGCCTGCACCTCCAAGTCGTATCAGGCCGTCAAGTGCACCCGCGCCGCCAGGGCAGGCCGTGCCGAGCAGCCCGGTGACGTTAGCACCAAGCCAGGCAGCCTCCCTGGTCCCACACGCGCGCTTAGCAGCCGCGGGGTCACCAACCCCTCACCTTGTGGCGTGTCAGCCTCCGGGGCTGTCGGCTGCTGCGGAGCCTCGAAACTCGCGCGCAGCCGCAGGCCCTGCTGCCATGGCTGCCTACCCCCCTTGCCCAGCCCTGGGTCACGTTGGCGCAGGCACAGGCATGCAGCAGCCTAGCAGTGGCAGCAGCGCGCCTGCGCCCGGCCTGACAGCAGAAAGCCGCAGAAGCTGCAGACCCCAGGGCCGTGACGCTGGCAGGGATGATCAGGGTCGGGCCACCGCCCAGCCGCCACCTGCCGCCCCTGCCGCCGGCGCCCCCGGGGTGGCAGCTCAGGGCTCCACACCACGCTCCGCGCCAGGCCCGCCAGCGCTGCGCACGACTGCCACGGCGGGCTTCTTTTCACCTGTACGGTCTGCCTGGCCTTCTGCGCACGCGCACGCGCACGCGCGCCTGGGAGCCCACGGCGCCCTGCCCAGTCCGGCGGCGCTGCTTGAGATTACGAGTGTGGATGACCAGCACGGGGAGCTCCCCCATGAGAGCCGGCAGCAGAGCCCACCCCACAGCACCGCCCGCGATCCCCGGAAGCAGCGGCAGCAGCAGCACCAGGTCTCGCAGCCCCTGACGGCCCCTGCCTCACCTCCGGCCACCCTCCACACGCTCACCCGCAATGTTGTGCATGTCGCGTTTGGGAGCACCCAGCTGAGCCAGGCGCTGGCACGCAAGGGCATGCCATTGCTGGGATGGAGTGGCACCACCCAACTTGTAGGCGCCAGCCACACGGCCGCCCTGCACGACCCGGGCCCCCCCTTCGACCAGCAGCATCTTGCGCCGCCGCAGCCGCTGCAGCACTGGAGGTCGAGGGAAGAGGAAGAGGAAGAGGCACGGCGGCGCAATATCCGACGCAGGCACCGCAAGCAGGTGGCGCGCATCGTGGTGGACCACTGGAAGTGGTTTGCGCGGGACAGGCTCAAGGTGAGTGCCCAATGTCATGGATGTTGAATGTGTGTGTGTGTGCGCGTGTGTGTGTGTGTGGATTTGCCCTGGTTTCTGCATGGATGCCTGTCTGCTTGGGAAGCATGTGTCAAAAAGGTGCGCAGAGCGAGGAGACTCAGGTTCGTGGCTGTGGCAGCTGTGACCCAAGGCGCCGCTGCAAGCGACAAAATCCCTGTTTAAGAGGGATATCCCTGTTTAAGAGGTTCAGCCCAACTGCATCCTGAAGCATGCGCACACACACACACACACACAATATATTCATGCAGGCGCTGGCAGCCGACAGGCATTACAGCTACCAGCTGCTCACTGCGGCGTGGGTGGGCCTCCATGCAAACATGGAGCGTGCGCGTGTGGCGTGGCGCCTGGCCACCGTTCACCTGGCCAAGCATGCATTTCTGCGACTGGGGGCGTGCTTGGAGGTGTGTAGGGGGCCCCTGTCGGGGAAGGGGAGCGCTTGCAGTGGGCTTGTTGTGTTTCGCAGGTAGGTAGCCCCTGCGCCATCTAAGGAGCTCCCTCTCCAGGCGCAGCATGCTGAGCTCCCTTTCTGTGCAGTGCTCACTTTTTCATGCACTTCTCCCTTCTCATGCCCCAGGCGTGGCATATGATTAAGTCCCTCTTTGTGCAGGCAGCCACTCGACTGCACATTGCCATACGCAGCAGGCGGCATGCCACGATGGGGGCGGGTGCAATTAGGTCGCGTTCCCATGTATCAGAGAGGCGGTTAAAGATACGGAAGCTTGCGTGTGGGCGGTGTGCTGATGTTGTATGCTTGTTGTGTGCTTGTACAACACAAGTTGTGTCGCATAATGCGACTCCTATTCTTGATTGTGACCTTGTGTCGTGTGACAAATGTGTAGGGTGCATGTGAACAGGAGTGGTGGGCTTGAGCAAGCTGTGTCTGATGCAGGTGGATTGCTATGTAGAGTCATCAAGCACACACAACCAAGGAACTTTGTGTGCGTTTTTCCTCAATGGAGGATGCTCTAGGCAACCCTGACTCTACAAGTGCCAGCTTTGACAATCCGCTATCTTACATGCTCTGACGCGCCAGCGCTACGTCCTTTGGTGCTAGCATCGGTAGCAAGAATTCCGGGCACATGCCTGCACGCCGCCCTCTGACGTTCACGTCGCGCTTCAAGTGCCATGCTTCTCCCGGACCTCTTTTTTTGCCTCTCTCGGCCAAGGTTGCACCATCAGTGCACGTGCACGCGCGCACGCACACACGCACACACGCACACACACATACATACACAACCACCAACAACAACAAGCGGCATCGAGCTCATCCTCGCCTGCTTCACATCCTTCCATAGCTTCTGTCCCTTCCCTTCCAGACCCATTGAGCCAGGCACTCCCGCACCTGTATGTACCGCGCGCAGATGCATGCTCATCCCCATATGGTGGTGGCACGTAGTATGCCCGCCCCTCTTATAAAACATCCGCCCTGCCTCTTCCCTGCAATCCTGGCATGGGGAATGGCATGGCTGCGCGTGCATAGGATCAATAATGTGGAAATAGCCGAGTATGCATGATAAGGAACGTGCCCACTCCCTTCCCCCATCACCCCTGCCCCTGCCCTGCCTGTGCTGCAGGCGTGGCAGTGGGTGGTGGCGCGGCTCCGCTGGCTGTACGAGCGCGGCCGCCTAGTACGCCGCACGCACATGGCGGCCATGATGCGGCATGGGCTAGTGGCCTGGAGGCAGGCGTGTGTGTGGCAAGCGCACAAGCGCGCCCAGCTTTCACAGGTGAGTGTGTGCATGGTAGTGTGTGTGAGTGGATGCGTACATGACAGGGTGTTAAGGGGGCATGCGCGTTGTGCTGTGTGCCCGTCTGTGTGTGAGCGCACGCATGGCAGTTTAGTTGAGTGAGCAAGCATAGGGCAGCGTGCGCGGAGGAGTGTAAGGGCAGGAGCACTGCAGCGGGTTCCAGGTTTTTAACAGACGCGATGAGGGATGAGGCTGCGCTTGGGGCCCAGAGCGAAGGTGCTCCGCTCTCCCAGAGGGACCAGGTCTGTGGACATGCACCCGCATGGGCAGTGCATTTGTCACGCTCTAGTGAGCTCAGCACTTTTGCTCAGGCACTGCATCTTCTGCGCCTCGGCGCGTGCCCAGGTACCACATCCGAGCGCGTCCTCCTACCTGCACCCCACTTTCGCTGACCGATGCTGATGCCATGAGCTAGCTTTCTTGCACATCAGAACCCCACCTGCTCACTCACTCCTGACCCTGGTGAATTGAGATTTTTCACAAGCCACGCAAGCGACCTTCCACACTCACTCCTGACCATGGCGAATGAAGTTTTCTCGAGCCATCACACCTCAATCATCGCTGATTAAGGCTACTCCAGCCTGAAGCCAGTGCATGGCCAGACCTGGAGCCAGGCTCCTCAGCCAGAAAGCACCAAGTAAGTAGCATGACCAGGCGGCCCTAGCCAGGAAGCCCCCAGTAAGTAGCATGTCCAGGTGGCCACGGCGCGCAGCACGCCCAGTCGGCAGTAATACATCCAGGCGGCAGACGCATGCCCAGGCTGCCAGTAAGCGGTGAGGCGTACCTCGTGGCGCCCGGTGGGCGTCCAGGGGCACGTCCAGGAGGCCGCAGCGTGCACAGCCCCCTCCTTATAACTTTCAACAAGAAATGGGATGCTCCAGCCAAAGGAAGCGATGCCTGACACAGCCAGCCCCAGGCCATGCCTGACACAGCCAGCACCAGGCCATGCCTGACACAGCCAGCCCCAGGCCATGCCTGACACAGCCAGCCCCAGGCCATGCCTGACACAGCCAGCACCAGGCCAGGCGGCCCAAGCACACCCCCCTGGCCCCCAGGTGTCAAAGCCATTTGGTACCCCCGCCAGGACATCACATGTGCACCTGATGCCCTCCCACATCCCTTCCCTTCCGTGTGCAGGCTCACCTGTTCCTGTCTTTCACCACACTCACCAAGTGCCTGCGTGGCTGGCAGCGGGCAGCCGCGTGGTGCGCACACAAGGCCACCATGCTGCGGCTGGCGGTCGCGCGGCGGCGGCTGGTGCTGCTGTGGTGCGCGTGGCGCGCGTGGGTGCTGGGTGTGGTGGCGCGCCAGGACAAGCGCGCGCAGATGGATGCGGCGGCTGCGTGGCGCAGGTGAGTGCTTGCGTGGGAAAGCGCGTGTGTGGGCACACACATGCATGTGTGTGTGAACTCTTCATCAGGGGCTGTGAAGGTTTGGAAGCACAGATGCACGGGTGAGCGTGCGCACACACTGCCGTGTATTTGCTTTATCAACCTTAAAGAAGGAAATCAGTGGTCTGTGTTTGCTGCATCTAAACAGCTGTGAGGAAGGCAACCTGATACGAAGGAGCATTGTGTCTGCCCTTCAAAAGCACGCTTTCACTCACACTCACGCAAGACCTCACGCGCTCGTATGTATGCTTTCTCAGAGCATACACAAACAGGCAAGATGATGAGACACCAACTGTCACGGGCGCACACACACGCATGCCGCACACACATACACATACATACACACGTGCGCACGCCCACCCTTGTGCACGCGCATGCACGCACGCACACACACACACACGCACATACACACATACACACACACGAGCACATGCCTGCCCTTAAGCAAGCGCATGCACACACACACACACACGTACACGTGTATACACCCACCCTTGTGCACGCGCATGCACGCACACACACGCACACACACATGCACGTACGCAAACACGCTCACATGCACGCGCACCTGTGCCCGTAGCTCGTACGTCCAAGCCCGCGCCCTGGGGGCGTGGCGCGATCTCCTGCAGGCCCTGGGCACCGCACGCCGCCGGGCAGCGCTGCTGCTGGTCACTGCAGACGCGCGCTGGACCAGGCAGCGCATGCACGCTGGGCTGCGGGCATGGCACGCGTACACCGTCGGTGTGCAGGACCTGGAGGTGTGGCTGTGCTGTGGTGCGCGGCAGTGCTGTGAATGCAGTGCATGCAGGGCTTGTCTGACGTTGATGTGCCGATGCCTTGCTACTATTGTGTGCCTGCACGTGGTGTGTGTGTGTGTGTTCATGTCCGTGCACTAGGCTGTGCTCCACTGAGTGTGTAACACGCATTTTTATTGTGTGCAGTTGTGTTTTCTTGTGCGCGTGTCCTTTCAGACCGTTCAGATTCCCTTGGAAGGGGACGTGTTTTGTCATCTGACGCCAGAATCCGATGCATGCCGTGCTCATGCAAACCCAAGCGTGCCCGGCGCGCATGCCTGTGCAAGGCCAGCTCAGCACCTTTCTGCCACATGCGTGAGCCGCTTGCCTGCATTGTGGGCGCAGGCGCTGGGCAAGCACGCGCAGGGCATGCTGACGCAGCTGCGTTTGCGGCAAGTGCTCTTGGTTTGGAGCACCTGGGCAGTGCGCGCACGGCAGCTACGCCTTGCAGCTGGATGGCTGGCCCCTGTGGTACGTTGGGGCCGCAGCACCTGCCCCTGCATCGGGTTGTGGGGGGTTGCATGTGCGCACCTCATGGTATGGCAAGCAGTGGCTGGCTCTGCTGGTGCGTTGGGGCTGCAGCACCTGCCCCTGCTTGTGTTGCGGGCGCGCCTGTAACATATGCACTGCAGCCTCTTGTGCCACTTCATTGGTGGCTCCCCCTTTCCCTGGTGTGGTGGGCTACGAGGGCCACTGCCAGGGTCCTGCCTCTGCATTGGCTCGCGTGCGCGCATGTGGCTGTGCACTGCGCACTGTGTAATGTGCAATGTGCAATGTGCGATGTCACCATCTTTTGATACTTCATGGTATGACGGCACTCATGGCGTGTGGTCACACACTTCTTATCGCGCAGCCAGAAGGAAAAGAATCTTTGGGTGGGCTAACGCGCAAGTCTGTGCCTCATAGGGCGCTGTCAACTTACATGGCAAGCAGCTATCTGAGACACACGCACGCCTGTACGTGCCAGATGGGGTGCTCCCAGCAACTGTGTTGCTACTTAGAGGGCGAAGGGGCCCAAGTGGAATACTGGCTTGCCAGCCAAGTGCACAAGCAGCCCAAGATGCTTATTCCCTTTGATGTCATTGCCTCATATGGCCTTCGTTGTGTGTGCGTGCAGCCCATGCAGCTGGCCCTTTCCATAGAATGTGCACAGCATCTTGAATGGGGCATGTCGGCATGTGTGTGTGCATGCATCCCTTGTGTTTCAAGTCACGCGCGTCAACATAGCGCCACCTGCGCATGTGCATATGCTGCAGGGCCGCCGGTGGCGGCTGAGCGCTGCATGGGCATCCTGGTGGGCCGCTGTGGAAGTTGAGCAAGGCCTGCTCAGTGAAGAGCTCCGTGCGCATGTGCTGCTGCGCGCGTGCTTCCGGTGTGTGCGAGCGTGCGTGTGTCTGTGTGTGCGCTGTGTCTGCACAAAATTGCGCGTGTGCAGAGCACATTTGGAGCAAAGTGCACGCATCTTCGCATGCGATGTGCGCCCACTAACAAACCTGCATGTGCACATGCGCACACATGCAAACATTCCAGGTACCCAGAAAGCACAGGATCAAGCACATGATCAAGTACAGGAACTTTGAAGCACAAGATCGGACAAGGACTGGATCACGCAAGCAGGAGATCACGCAGGCACAGGACCATGTTGAGCGCCCTCCTTGTTGCCATTGTGCGCAGGATCATGCGAGCACATCAGCACCACCGCGCGTTGCGCACACTGCTCCAGTGCCAGATCCAGGAGTCGGTGGAGCGCGGCTTGTCTGTTGCCGCCATGCAGCTGTGGAGAGGCAAGGTGTGGGTCTCAAAGTGGACTCTTACCCCTAAGTTAGGCCCTTGGTTGGTGCGTGAGGCCCTTGGTCAGAGCGTGAGGCTTTTGGTCTGTGCATGAGGTCGCTTGCATGTGGCCTTTGGTGGGTACCTTGAGAAGGCGCAACATGCGCCCCGTGCTGCATCTACACACTCTTTGCTACATCACCTGGTGCTCAGGGTTGGATTGACATTGTCCAGCATCAGCTCACACCATTTCCCCCCCTTTGGTCCCCTTCCTCACTCCGCGCCTCTCCTCTCTCCATCCCCTGGGTCAAGCATCCATGCCCCAGGCTTTGGTATCATGCTCTCCGTCTAGTCACGCCTACACCGGACCCCATGCCTCCCTGCATTCAACCATGATCATTCAGCATCCTTCACTTTTTGGTTGCATGGCTTCCCAGCATTTTGTCCTGAGCACCCATGGCGCTCCACCTGTACAATTCCCAGCGCATCTGAACCCTGGGGTCTCCAATTCCGATCCATCCTTTCTGATCCATCCTTTATCTGCCTTCCATCCTTTGACCTACCGCTGCCCATCTATCTCGTGGCTCTCTTGTATTGGACGCAGACGGCCTTGCGCCAGCACGACGCCTTGCGCCTGCAGCTGTCGGAGGCCTGGTTCATCAAGCGCCTGCTGTGTGCTGCGTGGCGAGGTGTGGGGGCTGGCAAGGGTTCCATCAGAGCCGCGCGGTCTCGCTGCCGCAAAAGCAGGGGTCTGCTACCCGCCTGCATGCTGCGGCGAGATGTGCGTCTGCCTGTATGTATGCTGGGGCAAGAGGTGCGTCTGCCTGTGTGCATGCTGGAGCAAGAGGTGTGTATGCCCGAGAGCATGCTGAGGCAGGCGCAGGGGAAACCGCCAGCTTTTACCAGGAGCACAAGCAAGGACACATCAGGGGGTGTGCAGCAGGGCCTCAGCCAAACGTATGTGGCAGGGCCTCAGCCAAACGTGTGCAGCAGGGCCTCAGCCAAACATGTTTGGCAGGGCCTC
>LFCJ01000688.1_pt1 | contig 21882 bp, 25 predicted proteins | sample 643141 | NCBI WGS metagenome assembly LFCJ01 (sample SAMN03766243, study PRJNA286221) | soda lake metagenome | biome: soda lake; feature: Kulunda steppe; material: water; isolation source: sample B1-Br-g2 brine of Lake Bitter-1 | place: Russia: Kulunda steppe | collected 2010-07
CCATCTGTGACCCCAATATCTGCCTCAAGGGAAGGGAACCACATCATGGCCGATCTGGGAATCCTGAATCCGAAAGGAAGCGACGCGCTCTAGCCGCGGTTCTCGAAGTCGTTGATGTCCTTGCCCCGCTGCGCCGTGCGGCCGCGCTTGCCGTATTTCAGCGCCAGCACATACCAGATCAGGAGCGCAAGCCCGACCCAGATGAGCACGAGCACGAGGTCGGCGACCGGCCCCGCCGCCGCCCAGCTCGACGGCACCAGAAACGTGAGGAGCGCCACGCCCAACGCCGCGAGTCCGAAGCCCAGCAGCAGGTATCCGGGCACCACCACCTCGAGGATGACGAAGATCACGCCGAGCGTCAGCCAAGCCGCCGGTGCCCAGATCAGCCCGCTCATGACCGCTGCGCCTCCGCGAGAATCGCCGCCGCGCTCGCGAAGCCGTTGGTGGAATCGCCCGGCAGCATGATGAGCTTGGAGTTGTCGCTCTCCGAGAGCTTGGTGAGCGCATCGACCTGCAGCTTGGCGATCTGATACTTCAGCGCCGCGGCGCCGTCCTCGCCGACGGCTTCGGCGATCTTGCGGTTGGCCTCGGCGGTGGCGGCGGCCATCACCTCGAGCGCCTCGGCACGGCGGCGCTCCTCATAGAGTTCGGCATCGGCGTTGAGCTCGACGGCCTTCTTGTCACCCTCGGCCTTGGTGACGGTGGCGCGGCGCTCGCGCTCGGCGTTGAGCACCTCGGCCATCGACTGCTCGGTGCTTGCCGAAAGCTTCACATCGATGATCTCGCTGCGCGATATGATCACGCCGTAATCCTCGCCCGCCTCGCTGAGCGCCTCCTTTATGGCGCGGTTGAGCGAGGCACGGTCCTGCTGGATCGTGTCGAGTTCGACCTTGCCGATCTCGGAGCGCACGAGGCTCATCACGAGCCCGATGATCAGATCGTCCACCGAGTTGACCCGGAACACGGCGAGTTCCGGGCGGCTGATGCGGTAGACCACCAGCAGCTTGATCTCGAACACCGCGTTGTCGGCGCTGATCACGTTGAGCTCGACATCCTTGAGCACCCGATCCGCGATCGAGACGTCGGAATGCACCCGGTCGAGGAACGGGATGATGATGTTGACGCCTGCCTCGAGCGTGCGGCGGTAGGCACCGAGCCGGGTGACCACGAAGTTGCGTGATTGCGGCACGATCTTGAGACCCACGACCGTGACGAGCACGATCGCGACGACAAGAACGGCGAGAAATTCGAGCATGGTACCCTCGTGAAATGATCGCGGCAGGCGAGGGCTAGCATGCCTGACGCGCCGTGTCGCGCCGAATCGCGACGCCGCGGTGCCCGTCCGTCACGCCGCGACGGCGCACATCGGAGCACCCGGGCGCAGCCTTCTCGCCTTGAGGCGGCGATACGCGCCGGCCCGCGCGTTCCCGGCCATTTTTCGAGGGCGTGGCGCCCACCGGCGCCCGGCGACGCGCCGCTCCCTGGCCCCGCGCCGGCGCCTCGTCGATCATCCGACCGTTCAGCGCGCGTCCTGAAGCCGGAAGACCATCTCGCGGCCCGCGTCGTTGGACAACACCAGCTCCGCGTCGCGCGTGCTCATCGCGTCCATCTCCTGCAAGGCCGACAGGAAGCGCTCCTCCGCCTCCATCTCGTCACAATGCATGCCGGATCGGACCATGTCGCTCATCGCAAAGCCGGGCGGCGCCGCGTCGAGTTGTCCGCTGAAGGAGTTGCAGGGCGCCCGGCCACTGATCTGCTGATCCGCGCCGAACTCGATCCGCGCGGTCGCCTCAAATGCGGTCCCGTCGATGCTTTGCAGTTCCCAGGGCCCCGACTGTTCGGGTGGCCCGGAACCGTTTCCGCCCGGCGAACAGGCGGCGAGCGCAAGCGCAAGCATGAGCGATACTCTCTCCATGCGTCACAGTGTCGCGCATTGTCGCCGCCGACGCAAGACCAGTGCATCCGCACATCCGCCCGTCAGGCCAGCAGCCGGCGCGCGATCACCTGCGCCTGGATCTCGGCCGCGCCCTCGAAGATGTTGAGGATGCGCGCATCGCACAGCACGCGGCTGATGTCGTATTCGAGCGCGAAGCCGTTGCCGCCATGGATCTGCAGCGCGTTGTCGGCCGCCGACCAGGCGACGCGGGCACCGAGAAGCTTCGCCATTCCCGCCTCGAGATCGCAGCGCCGCTCGGCGTCCTTCTCGAAGGCCGAGAAATAGGTGAGCTGGCGCGCGACCATGATCTCGGCGGCCATCATGGCGAGCTTGCCGGCCACGCGCGGGAAGCCGATCAGCGGGCCGCCGAACTGCTTGCGGCTCTCGGCATAGCTCATCCCGAGCTCCATCGCGTTCTGCGCCACGCCCACGGCGCGCGCGGCGGTCTGGATGCGCGCGGATTCGAAGGTCTGCATGAGCTGCTTGAAGCCCTGGCCCTCCTGCCCGCCGAGCAGGTTCGCCCCATCGACATGGAACCCGTCAAAGCCGAGCTCGTATTCCTTCATGCCGCGATAGCCGAGCACCTCGATCTCGCCGCCGCTGATCCCGTCATCGGGAAACGGGGCCGCGTCGGTGCCCCGCGTCTTCTCGGCGAGAAACATCGACAGACCCTTGTAGTCGTCGCTGCCGGGGTCAGTGCGCACGAGCAGCGTCATCACATCGGCGCGCGCGGCGTGGGTGATCCAGGTCTTCGCGCCGGTGACGCGGTAGTCGTCGCCGTCGCGCACCGCGCGGGTGCGCAGGCTGCCCAGATCGGAACCGGTGTTGGGCTCGGTGAAGACGGCGGTGGGCAGCGTCTCGCCCGAGGCGAGGCCGGGCAGCCAGCGCGCCTTCTGCTCGTCGGTGCCGCCGCACAGGATCAGCTCCGCGGCAATCTCCGAGCGGGTGCCGAGGCTGCCCACCCCGATATAGCCGCGCGAGAGTTCCTCGGAGACGACGCACATCGACGCCTTCGACATGCCGAGCCCGCCGAACTCCTCGGGAATCGTCAGCCCGAAGACACCGAGCTCGGCCATCTCGGTGATGATCTCCATCGGGATCAGCTCGTCGCGCATGTGCCAGCCATGCGCGTGCGGCACGATGCGGTCATCGGCAAAGCGGCGGAACTGCTCGCGGATCATCTCGAGCTCGTCATCGAGCCCGGTGGCGCCCATCGTGGCGCGGCCGTGATTTTCACGCATCAGCTCGACGAGGCGGCCGCGCGCCGCATCGTTGTTGCCCGATTGCAGCAGCGTGCGCGTCTGCGGCGTCAGGACATCGCGCTGCGCCGACTCGTCGAGCCCGATCGCCGGGAGCCGCGCGATCTCGCCCTGGCTCATCGGGATGCCTCCCACGATCTGCGCGAGGTATTCGCCGAAGGCGATCTGGTGGATGAGCTGCTCCATCTCGCCAAAGCGGCCCTCGGCGTCGAGCGCCTCGGCCCAGCGCTGCATCCGCTGCAGCGCGACGTGGTAGGTCGCGAGCCAGGCCAGCGCATGCGCGCCGTGCTGATGCTTCTGAAGCGCGGTGCCGCTCACGCGGCCGTCGCGGACAACCGCCGCGCGCAGCGTCTTGACCGCCGCAGCGACAAGCTCGTCCACGGCCGCGACCGCCGCGCCGGTCGTCGGCAGCAGCGCGTCGATGACGATCGGGGCGCGGGGCGTATCCTGTCCATCATGCGGCATTGCGGCTCTCCTGTTGTCATGTCCCGGCCCGGATAGGCGCTTTGCAGATGCGGCGCAACAATAATTCGTCTAGCCCTGCGTCCATGAAGCAAAGTGTCGCGCCCATTTTCGCCATGCATGCCATATGTGGGTGCGCTATAGCGGGCCGGCAAGAAAACGAGGGACAGCATGGAGATGATTTCCGCCGGGCTCGAACCCTGGGCCGTCATGGTCGCGCTTGCGGTCGCGGTCGTGGCCGGCGTGGTCAAGGGGGCGATCGGCTTTGCGATGCCGATGATCATGATCTCCGCCTACGGCTCCTTCATGCCCGCCCAGCTCGCCCTCGCCGCGCTGATCCTGCCGACGCTGGTGACGAATTCATGGCAGGCGATGCGGCAGGGCTGGCGCGAGGCGTGGGACTCGACGGTGAAATACTGGCGCATGATCGCGGTGATCCTCGTCTTCATCGTGATCAGCGCGCAATTCGTGATGGTGATCCCGCAATGGGTCATGCTGCTGTTGCTCGGTGTCCCGATCACCTTCTTCGCGGTGTCGCAGCTCGTCGGGCACATGCTGCGCTTTCGGATCCGCAATCGCGCCCGCGCCGAGGTCATCGCCGGGGTGATCGGCGGGCTCTATGGCGGGATTTCGGGGGTCTGGGGGCCGCCCGTGCTGGTTCTGCTGCTGTCGCTCGGGGCGCCCAAGCTCGAAATGGTGCGGGTGCAGGGGGTGGTGTTCCTGCTCGGCGCGGTGGTGCTGCTGATGGCGCATCTGCGCTCGGGGGTGTTCGATGCGCCCGCGGCGGGGTTGTCGGCGGCGCTGGTGCTGCCGGCGGCGCTCGGGATGTGGCTGGGGTATTTCATCCAGGATCGGCTCGATGGTGACCAGTTCCGCCGCTGGACGCTGATCCTGCTGGCGCTGACGGGGCTCAACCTGGTGCGCCGCGCGCTCCTGGGCTGACCCCGGCCCGCCTTGGGCCGGCGCCCGCCCGGCTCAGCCGATCGCGACGGCCTTCACGTCGTCATCGATGAACGGCACGTATTGCGCGAAATTCTCCGCGAACATGCTCACGAGCTTGGCCGCCTGCGCGTCATAGGCGGCCGGATCGGCCCAGGTCGCGCGCGGGGTGAGCAGCGTGTCATCCACCCCCGGCACCGAAACCGGTACCTCGAAGCCGAAACTGGGATCGCGGCGGAACTCGCCCGCGCCGAGCGAGCCGTCGAGCGCGGCGGTCAGCAATGCGCGCGTCGCCATGATCGGCATGCGCGTGCCGTCGCCGAAGGCGCCGCCGGTCCAGCCGGTGTTGACCAGCCAGCACGACGCGCCGTGGCGCGCGATCTTGTCGCGCAAGAGGTTGCCGTAGACCTCGGGCCGGCGCGGCATGAAGGGCGCGCCGAAGCAGGTCGAGAAGGTCGGCTGCGGTTCGGTGACGCCGCGTTCGGTCCCCGCGACCTTGGCGGTGAAGCCCGACAGGAAGTGATACATTGCCTGCGCCGGGGTCAGCCGCGCGATCGGCGGCAGCACCCCGAAGGCGTCGCAGGTCAGCATGACGATGTTGCGCGGATGGCCGCCCAGACCGGTCTCGGATGCGTTGGAGATGTAGTCGAGCGGATAGGCGCAGCGGGTATTCGCCGTCAGGCTGGCATCGTCGAAGTCGATCTGCTTGGTCTCGTCGTCGAAGACCATGTTCTCGATGACGGTGGCGAACTTGCCCGTGGTGGCGGCGATCTCGGGCTCGGCGTTGGCGTCGAGATTGATGGTCTTGGCGTAGCAGCCGCCCTCGAAATTGAAGATGCCGCGATCCGACCAGCCATGCTCGTCATCGCCGATGAGCACCCGCGTGGGATCGGCCGACAGGGTCGTCTTGCCGGTGCCCGACAGGCCGAAGAAAACGGCCGTGTCCACCGGGTTGCCCGGCGCGTGATTCGCCGAGCAATGCATCGGCATCACGCCCGCCTCGGGCAGCAGGTAGTTGAGCAGCGTGAAGACCGACTTCTTGTTCTCGCCGGCATAGGCCGTGCCGCCGATCAGGATCAGCTTGCGGTCGAAATTCATCGCGATGACCGTGCCCGAGCGGCAGCCATGGCGCTCCGGATCGGCGGTGAAGGAGGGGCAGTTGATGATGGTGTAGTCGGGCGCAAAGCTGTCGAGTTCCTCGCGCGCCGGGCGGCGCAGCAGATGCCGGATGAACAGCCCGTGCCAGGCGAGCTCGGTGACCACGCGCACATCGAGGCGGTGCGCCGGATCGGCCCCGGCATAGAGATCCTGGACGTGATAGCTGCCGCCGCGCATGTGCGCGCGCATGTCGTCATGCAGCCGGTCGAAGGCGGCGGGCGCCATCGGCGCGTTGTTCTCCCACCAGATGCTGTCCTCGACCGCGGGGGTCCGCACCACGAACTTGTCGTTGGGCGAGCGCCCGGTGTGGCTACCGGTGGAGACGAGGACCGCGCCGCCCTCGCCGAGTGTCGCCTCGCCCGCCGCGACCGCCGCTTCGACCAGCGCGGGCTCGAGAAGGTTGTAATGGACTTGTCCCAGCCCGGTAAAACCCTGATCCTCAAGGCGTTGCTGAGGGTTTACCCGTCCATGAGTCATCTGCAAGCTCCCGATGCCGCATGTCACGGCGTTCCGTCACGTCAATGTGGCTTTGGCCATCGTGCCGGCCGGCCCGGCACCGTGGCGTGTGACGGCTCTATAGCATGCATCCGCCATAAGGAAACAGCCGCGGGGGCGCGGTTAGCGCAACCGGCGCCGTGCTTTAGCGCAACCATCGCCCGCGACACCGCGCGCGCGGCCTGCACCCGCGAATCACCGCGCCGGGGCGCCGGCGCAATTCTGATGCGGCGGGGCTTGCACGTCGTGCGCGTCTGCGCAACAGATTGGTGTCATCCGCATTGGCGGGGGACCGCGAGAGTGACTGCCGCATGACGCCGACTGCGCCGCCACGGGGCGCCACCGCGGCGGGCACGCCGCACGCCGGCGACACCGTGCATGCAAGCGCCGTCGCGGTCGCAGGGCGCGGCGTGCTGATCGTCGGCGCGTCGGGGCGCGGCAAGTCGGCGCTTGCGCTCGATCTCATGGCGCTCGGGGCCGAGCTCGTCGCCGATGACCGCACCGTGCTCACGGTGCAGGACGGCGAGGTGATGCTGAGCGCGCCCGAACCGCTGCGTGGGCTGATCGAGGCGCGTCATGTCGGCCTGCTCTGCGCGCCGGCGCCGGAGTGCGCGCCGCTGCGGCTTGTCGTGGATCTCGACACGCCGGAGACGGAACGCCTGCCGCCGCCGCGGGTGCGGCGGATGCTCGGCATCGAGACGGCGCTCCTTCACGGGGTCGCGCGCGGCCATTTCCCAGCCGCGATCCGGCAATACATGCTTCATGGCAGGGCAGAGACACGATGATCGGGCAACAGGATGCACGGCCGATGAGCGGGCACCGCATCGTCCTCGTGACCGGCGCTTCGGGGGCGGGGCGCTCGACGGCGATCAACGCCCTCGAGGATATGGGCTTCGAGGCGATCGACAATATGCCGCTGTCGCTGGTGCCGCGGCTGATCGTCGGGGTGCCGCTCGAACGCCCGGTCGCGCTCGGCATCGATGTGCGCAACCGCGATTTTACCCTTGCTGCGCTCGAGTCGATGCTCGATGCGCTCGACCAGGACCCGTCGGTCGCGGCCGATCTGATCTATCTCGACTGCGACCCCGACGTCTTGCTGCGGCGCTATTCGGAAACCCGGCGCAAGCATCCGCTGGCCGCCGAGATGCCGCCCGATGCGGCAGTCGATCACGAGATCGCGCTGCTTGCGCCGCTGCGCGGGCGCGCCGATCTGCGCATCGACACGAGCGAGATGACTCCGCATGACCTGCGCGCCGAGATCGCGCGCTGGTATGACCCCGGCGACGCGGCTCGGATGAGCCTGTCGTTTCATTCCTTCTCCTACAAGCGGGGCACGCCGCCGGGGCTCGACATGATGTTCGACTGCCGGTTCCTGCGTAATCCGCACTGGGAGCCGACGCTGCGCGCGCTTGACGGCCGCGACGCCGAGGTCGCCGCGCATGTCGCCGCCGATGCGCGCCACGCGCCCTTCATCGAGCGGATCGAGGCGCTGCTCGACCTGGTGCTTCCGGCACATGTCGCGGAGGGGCGCACCCATCTGGCGATCGGGCTGGGCTGCACGGGCGGGCAGCACCGTTCCGTCACACTCGCCGAAAATCTCGCGCGGCGGCTTGCGCGGGCGGGGTGGCAGGTGTCTATACGACACCGGGAGCTGGAACACGGGGCACCGCGCGCGCCCCGGCAGGCAGGTGGTGAGCGGCCGTGATCGGCATCGTGATCGTCGCACATGGGGGACTGGCGCGCGAATATCTCGCGGCGGTCGAGCATGTCGTGGGCGTCCAGCCCGGCATCCGCTCGATCACCATCGAGGAGGTCCATGACCGCGCCGCCAAGCAGGACGAGATCTGCGCCGCCGCCGACGCCGTTGATCGCGGCGACGGCGTCGTGATCGTCACCGACATGTTCGGCGGCTCGCCGGCCAACCTGTCGCTGCGCGCCTGCATCCCGGACAATCGGCGCATTCTGTACGGGGCGAACCTGCCAATGTTGATCAAGCTCGCGAAATCGCGCCATCTCGGCGTGCCCGTCGCCGCCGAAATGGCGCTCGAGGCCGGACGCAAATACATCAGCAGTATCGAGATCGATGCCGGCTCGGAGTCCTCATGACGGCCCGCAACCTCGAAATCGTCAATGAGAAGGGGCTGCATGCGCGCGCGGCGGCCAAGTTCGTCGAGGTCGTGGAAGCCCATGACGCGGGCGCGCATGTGGAAAAGGACGGCATGCGGGTGTCCGGCGATTCGATCATGGGTCTGCTGACGCTCGGTGCGGCGCGCGGCGCGACGATCACCGTTGAGACCGACGGCACCGACGCTGTCCGGCTCGCCGAGGCGCTCGAAAAGCTTGTCGCGAACGGCTTCGGCGAACCGATGTGATCAGCGCGTCGGCACCGGGGTGTCGCCGCTGTAGTCATAGAAGCCGCGCCCGGCCTTGCGGCCATACCACCCCGCCTCGACATACTTGGTCAGCAGCGGGCAGGGCCGGTACTTGGTGTCCGCCAGCCCGTCATGCAGCACGTTCATGATCGCAAGGCAGGTGTCGAGCCCGATGAAATCCGCAAGTTGGAGCGGCCCCATCGGATGGTTCGCGCCGAGCTTCATCGACTCGTCGATGGAGCGCACCGAGCCCACCCCCTCATAGAGCGTGTAGACCGCCTCGTTGATCATCGGCATCAGGATGCGATTGACGATGAAGCCGGGGAAATCCTCCGCCGAGGCGGCGGTCTTGCCGAGGCTTTCCACGACGCCGAGCAGGAGCTGATAGGTCTCGTCGTCGGTGGCGATGCCGCGGATCAGCTCGACGAGCTGCATCACCGGCACCGGGTTCATGAAGTGAAAGCCCATGAACCGCTCCGGCCGGTCGGTGCGCGACGCCAGCCGGGTGATCGAGATCGAGGAGGTGTTCGAGGTCAGGATCGTTTCGGGCTTCAGATGCGGGTGCAGATCCTCGAAGATCGCCTGCTTGACGGTTTCGCGCTCGGTCGCCGCCTCGATGATGAGGTCGCTCGGGCCGAGTTCCGACAGCTCCGTCGTCGGGTGGATGCGCTCGAGGGCGGCGCGCTTGTCGGCGCTGACGATGCGGCCCTTCTCGACCTGCCGGGCGAGATGCTTCTCGACGAGCGTCATCGCCTTGTCGAGCGCGTCCTGCGAGATGTCGCTCATGCGCACCTCGTAGCCCGACTGGGCGAATATCTGCGCTATGCCGTGGCCCATCTGCCCGGCCCCGACGACGCCGACGGTCTTGATCTGCATCCGGTGTCCTTTTCTACTCCGTGCGAGCATATGCCCCGCCGCGCCCCGCACGCAAGGCCCGGGCGCGCGCGCAGTTGCACCGCGCGCGCCGCGGCCCCATATGCTCCGACGCCGAGCATCACATGAGGGAGGACACGATGAACAAGCACGTTTTCGACAAGCCACGCAGCGGCGGCACGACGGGGCGGGCGCGCCCCTATCTGACGCTGGCCAAGCGCGCGCAACCGGGGGCCAATACCCTGCGCCTTCGGCAGCGCCCCTTAACGCGTGACGACGCGCGCCGGCTCATGGCCTGCCTGCGCATCGCGCGCAACCGGTTCGCATAGCCGCGCAGGACGGGTTGCCCTGTCCCCGGGCCCGATCCCGGGGGCAGCGGGACGCGGGCGCCCGCTCAGGCGCAGCGGCGCCAACCCCGCAGCCGGCTGACGCGGCGCCCTCGGCGGCGATCACCCCCGGCCGGATCAGTTCTTGGACTTGTCGACCATGCGGCCCTCGGTGATCCAGGGCATCATGCCGCGCAGCTTCTCGCCCACCTCCTCGATCTGGTGGGTGTCGTTGCGCCGGCGGATCGCCTTGAAGGAGGGTTGGCCGACGGCGCATTCGGCCATCCAGTCGCGGGTGAAGCGGCCGGTCTGGATATCCTCGAGCACCGCCTTCATGCGCGCCTTGGTCTCCTCGTAAGGCAGGATGCGCGGGCCCGAGACGTATTCGCCGAACTCCGCGGTGTTGGAGATCGAGTAGTTCATGTTGGCGATACCGCCCTCGTAGATCAGATCCACGATCAGCTTGACCTCGTGGAGGCATTCGAAATAGGCCATCTCGGGCGCGTAGCCGGCCTCGACGAGGGTCTCGAAGCCCATGCGGATGAGCTCGACCATGCCGCCGCAGAGCACCACCTGCTCGCCGAAGAGGTCGGTCTCGCACTCTTCCTGAAAGCTCGTCTCGATGACGCCCGAGCGCCCGCCGCCGATCGCGGCGCAGTAGCTCAGCCCCAGCTCGAGCGCCTTGCCCGACGGGTCCTGATGCACCGCGACAAGGCAGGGCACGCCGCCGCCCTTGGTGTATTCGCCGCGCACGGTATGACCGGGGCCCTTGGGCGCCATCATGATGACATCGACGCCCGGCTTGGCCTCGATCAGCCCGAAATGTACGTTGAGCCCGTGCGCGAAGGCGATCGCGGCGCCCTCGCGCAGATGATCGTGGACGTAGTTGCGGTAGGTCTCGGCCTGCAACTCGTCGGGCATTGTGAACATCATCAGGTCGCACCAGGCGGCGGCCTCGCTGATACCCATCACCTTGAGGCCCTCGGCCTCGGCCTTCTTCGCGCTCGCCGAGCCCTCGCGCAGCGCCACGACCACGTTCTTGCAGCCCGAGTCGCGCAGGTTGAGCGCATGGGCGTGGCCCTGGCTGCCATAGCCGAGGATCGCCACCTTGCGGTCCTTGATGAGATTGATGTCGCAGTCCCGGTCGTAATAGACGCGCATGGGGTCCTCCTCGCTGTCGCTGGTCCGTCGCGCGCCGTTCTATCGGTTTGGCGGGCCGATGCAACGCGAGTCCGGCGCGCGCTGCGCGCAAATGCCCCGGCGCGCGGTCTTTGCAATGCCGGCGCGAGGCATTATCTCCACGTTGAGGAAAGTTACGGAGTCTCCATGCCCGCCCTCGTGCGCCTCTATATTCGCCACTCGCTGATCGGCTTCGCGATCGCGATCGCCTTCGTGGCGATGCTTCTCGGCGCGGATGTGGCAGGCTTGCGCGGCCTCATCTTCGGCAGCTCCATGGGCTGGCTCGCGCTGGTGATGCTGGTTCTGTTCAACGGCTTCCTGTTCGCCGGGGTGCAGTTCGGCATCGCGGTGATGCGCATGGGCGAGATCCCGCATGACGACCCCGGCGGCAAGCGCCTGCGCGAGAGCGGCACGCGCCTGCGCGAGAGCCTGACGCCGCCGCCAGAACCGATCCCCGCCGCCGAGGAGCCGCGCCGCTGAGGCAAGGCTTGCACGCACGGCGTGTCTCTGCCAGCCCTGCGCGGGTCCAAGCAGGGAGTTCGGATCATGCAGCGCAGTTTCATCACGGCCATCCTTTGCCTGCTCGCCGCCCCGGCGCTTGCGCTCGAGGGTGTCTATGAGGGCGAGCGCGACGATTTCACCTTCGAGCTGACGATCACCGAGGCCGAGGAGCCGGGCGCGGATTACAGGCTCGACGTCGTGATCCGCGGCACGGACCACGTTCCGGGCGAGACCGGGGTGCTGCGCCGGGACGGCGATGATCTCGAGTCGGCGGAGTCGGCGGACGGCCGCTTCAACGCGTTCGGCCGCGTCGCCGCGAATGGCGACATCATGGTCGCCGACGGGATGAGCGACGACGAATTCCGCGCCGAGCGGGTGGGCGACGCGCCCTGACGAGCTGGACCCGTCGTGTGCGGCAAGTGGCGGGCCCGCAGCGACCGTGGAGGCGTTACAATTCCCGAGAGCCTGAAAGTTCAGGTGGGCGCCGGTATAACGAGGCCAGGACCCCGCCAGAGCCAGCTCCCTCGGAAGTTGGTATCGGCCACTGGAAAAGGGCCTCTCACGCGAAGAGCAGAACCCGCCGGTCCCATAGATAGGCCGCCCGGCGCCCGGCGGCAACCCTTGCCGCGCCGCGCCCGCCCGCCATATCCTCGCACCATGGACGATCCCGCCGCGCAGCCCGATCCGCTCGCAGATGCGCCGCCCGGCGCGCGCCTCGCGCGGGGTGTGTGCCGGCATCTCCTGGGGCATGATTTCGTCACCGTCGAGGAGATGACGCCGCGCGCCGGGCTGCGCGTCGACGTGATGGCGCTGGGCCGGGGCGGCGAGATCTGGGTGATCGAGTGCAAGTCCTCGCGCGCCGATTTCACCTCGGACCGCAAATGGCAGGGCTATCTGGAATGGTGCGATCGGTTCTTCTGGGCGGTCGGGCCGGAGTTTCCCGCCGAGATCCTGCCCGAGGAGACGGGGCTGATCCTCGCCGATGATTACGGCGCCGAGATCCTGCGCATGGGTCCGGAGGCGCGGCTCGCCCCGGCGCGGCGCAAGGCGCTCGTGCATCGCTTCGCCCGCCACGCCGCGCTGCGGCTGCACGGGCTGCGCCACGGACGTCTCAGCGGCGTTTCTTCGGCCCCTTGACCGGGCCGTCGCCGCCCTTTTTGCCCGCGCGGGCATGGGCGGCGGCGGTGCGCAGCTCCTCGGCGATCTCGTCGGCCTCGTCCGGGTCGAAATCCATCGGCAGCTCGACCCCGTTATCGGCGGCGACATAGATGCGCACCATGCCCTCCGTGGTCGGCCCGATCTGCAGGTTCGCGCCGATGTCGCTTTGCTTGTCGATGCCCATCTCGCCCTCACGCGCTGCCAGCCGGCTTCATAGGCCCGCAGGGCCTCGCGTTCAAGCCGAAGCCTCTTGCAATCGCGCCGCCGCCCCGCTAAATCGCGCCCCGGGCCGCCTTAGCTCAGTTGGTTAGAGCGCTGGATTGTGGATCCAGAGGTCCCCCGTTCAAGTCGGGGAGGCGGTACCAGCAAACCGATACCCGCACCCGCACTCCGACCCTCAGCGCAAGGCTGCCCATCCTCGATGGTGCCGCCGGAGTCATCCCTTCAATGTTGTGTGCCGCCACCGCCCCGACGGGCGAAGCTGGCGATCCGGGCGACGCCGTCGCATGTCCCGACACCCTGACCGGCACGGCGATCGCGCCCACCCGTGGCCGGCGCAATCGCGGTATGCGGCCTTGCGCGGATGTCGAGCGCCATGGCCGCGTGCGCGGGTCTCCTCAGTCACGAACGCGCCGTCGCGCGCCACGTGCAAGGCGGACGATCCGGCCGACCCCGCGGCGCTGATGATCGGTCTCTAAAAACAGTTTGCACCCCAAACAGCCGAAATGTAGGCTCAGCTTGCACAACGAGAACCGGCGCGGCGGATGGGAGACCGCCCAGCCTGGGCGTGGCAATGCCGGCGTCCGGCCCGCCGCGGATCAACGTGGCGACACTGGGAGGAGAACGATGTCGAAGACGACCCTCATGAGCAGCTGCGCGGCGCTCGCCGTCGCGGTTTCGGCCGCCGGGGTGGCCATGGCGCAGGACGCGCCCGTGACCCTGCGGCTGTCGCACTGGGTGCCCGAGACGCACCCGATCCAGCAGTACGGGATGACCGAATGGGCGGAGTCGATCAGCGAGGCCTCGGACGGGACCATCTCGATCGATTTCTACCCCGCCCAGCAGCTCGGCCAGGCGGGCGACCATTACGACATGGCGCGTGACGGGATCGCCGACATCACCTTCGTGAATGCCGGCTATCAGCCCGGCCGCTTCCCGATCATCGGCGCGGGCGAGCTTCCGTTCCTGTTCAGCAACGCGACCGGTGGCTCGGCGGCGCTCGATGCCTGGTATCGCCCCTACGCCGAGGAGGAGATGAGCGATGTGCATTTCTGCCTCGTGCATCTGCACGCGCCGGGGACGTTTCACGCGCGCTCGCCGATCCGCGTGCCCGACGATATCGACGGGATGAATGTGCGCCCCGCCCACGCCACCATGGCCAACTTCATCAGCGAGCTTGGCGGGCAGAACTCGCAGGTCTCGGCGCCCGAGGCGCGCGACGCGCTGTCGCGCGGCGTGGCCGATGCGATCACCTTCCCTTGGAACTCGATCCTGCTGTTCGGCATCGACGAGGCGGTGAGCTATCACACCGACATGCCGCTCTACGCGACGACCTTCGCCTGGGTGATGAACCAGGGCAGCTATGACGGGCTCTCGGAGGACCAGCGCGCGGTGATCGACGATCACTGCAACACCGAATGGGCCGAGCGCGTCGCCACCGGCTGGGCCGAGGTCGAGGAAAGCGGCCGCGAGGAGATAATGGATATGGACGGCCACGAGGTCATCGAACTGAGCGACGACGAGGTCGCGCTCTGGCAGGAGGCCGCGACCCCGCTGACCGATAGCTGGGCCGATGCCGTCACCGAGCGTGGTCTCGTCGAGGATCCGATGGCGCTGCTCGATGACCTGATGGCCGAGATCGAGGAGCGCGGCGCGGCCTACTGACGGCGCGCGCAGGCGGGCCGGGGCGTCGGCGCCGCGGTCCTCACCGGCGGGGAGGTTCGGCAGGGAATGCGCAATCTCGACGCGGTAATCCGCCGGGTGGTCGCCTTCACCGATGCGGCGGCGGCGATCTTTCTCATCATCATCACCGCGCTCACCTTCACCGCGGTGGTGATGCGCTACGTCCTGTCGATGCCCTTTCCCGGCTCCTTCGATGTCAGTCGGCTGCTGCTCGGCGTGGCGATCTTCTGGGGCATCGCCGTGGGTGCCTACCGGCGCGAGCACATCTCGGTGGATCTGCTCTACAGCGTGATGCCGGCACGCGCGCAGCGGATCATGAACCTCTTCGGCGACATCCTCTTCGCGGCGTTCATGGGCCTGTTCTCCTGGATGCTGCTGCGCCAGGTGATGAGCGTGCAGGCCTCGGGGCAGACGACGTTCGAGCTCGGGATACCGGTCTGGCCGTTCCACGCGGTCGCGTGGCTGGGCGTCGTGCTCTGTTTCCTGGTGCTGATCGCCCGGATCCTGCGCGCGGTATTGCTCATTCCCGACAACACCGGCGAGCGATGAGGTCCGGCGGATGAGTCCCGATGTCGTCGCGATCGGCGGGTTCGCCGTCCTCTTTGTCCTGCTGATCCTGCGGGTGCCGATCGGCGTGGCGATGGGGATCGTCGGACTCGGCGGCTTCGCGATGATGACGACCCCCAACGCCGCGCTGAGTGTGCTCGCGCAGTCGCCGATCCGCTCGGTGACGGACTACGCGCTCGGGCTGATCCCGATGTTCATCCTGATGGGAAGCGTCGCATCGGCCTCCGGCATGAGCACGGAACTCTACCGTGCGGCGAATGCGTGGCTGGGCCACCAACGCGGCGGGGTGGCGATGTCGACGGTCGCGGCCTGCGGAGGGTTTTCGGCAATCTGCGGCTCCTCGGTGGCGACGGCGGCGACGATGGCCAAGGTCGCGCTGCCGGAGATGAAGCGTTTCGGCTACCCCGACACGATGGCCACCGGGGTGATCGCATCGGGTGGCACGCTCGGCATTCTGATCCCGCCCTCGGTGGTGCTGGCGCTCTACGGCGTGCTCACCGATCAGGACATCGGCAAGCTCTTCATCGCCGGCCTCGTGCCCGGGCTGCTCGCGATCGCGCTCTACATGATCACGATCCGGATCTATGTGCGGTTCCTGAGTGGCGGCCTGCCGCAACAGGAGCGCGCGAGCTGGCGCGAGCGCTTCGAGTCGATGCGCGGCATCTGGGCGATCACGCTGCTGTTCGTGTTCATCATCGGCGGCATCTATGGCGGCGCCTTCACCCCGTCCGAGGCCGCCGGCATGGGGGCGATGGGCGCGATCATCATCTCGATGGTGCGGCGCAAGCTCGATCTGCGCGGGCTCTTTCGATGCCTCGTGGAGTCGATCCAGATCTCGGCGGGGATCTTCATGATTCTCATCGGCGCGATCCTGTTCGGCTATTTCCTCACCGTCACGCAGGTGCCGCAGAACGTCGCGGGCACCCTCGTGGGCTGGGACCTCGGCCCGACGGGGACGCTGCTGGTAATCCTCGGCTTCCTGATCCTGCTGGGATGCGTGCTCGACGCGATGGCGATGGTCATCCTGATGGTGCCGATCCTCTACCCCGTCTCCGTTGCGCTTGGCTACGACCCGATCTGGTTCGGCGTGGTGGTCGTGATGACGGTCGAGCTTGCGCTGATCACGCCGCCGATCGGGATGAACATCTTCGTCATCTCCGCACTCGCCCGCGATGTCGGCATCCAGAAGATCTATGCCGGGGTGCTGCCCTTCGTGGCGGCCGATTTCCTGCGTATCGGTCTCGTGATCGCCTTCCCCGCGATTGCCCTCTACCTGCCGGGAACAATGTGATGAGCCATCCCTACCTCGCCGCCGATCCCTTCGCGACCGTTCATGCCGAGCTCGCCGAGATCCTGCAATTCGGCGCGACGCCCGTCGGTGACCGCCGCGTCATCCACATCACCGGCGGGCGGGTAAGCGGCGCGCGGCTCAACGGGACGATCCTGCCGGGCGGGGCCGACTGGCAGGTGGTCCGCGCCGATGGCGCCGCCGACATCCATGCGCGCTATACCATCGAGGCCGATGGCGGCGGGCACATCCTCGCCGAGAGCAAGGGGCTGCGCCACGGCCCGGCAGAGGTGATCGCGGCGCTCGCGCGCGGCGAGGATGTGGATCCGTCGCGCTACTTCTTTCGCGTGCTCTACCGCTTCGAGACGGGGATCGCCCAGCTCGACTGGCTCAACCGCACCATGGCGGTAGGCGTCGGCCGCCGCCGGCCGCGCGGGGTCGAGATCGACATGTACGAGATCCTCTGAGGCCGCGCGGCACCGTGGCTTGACATTGCGGCGGCATTACGCGTGTAACCCGGCCGGCGCCCTTCGGCGCGGCGGGAAAACGGCGACGGAGGCACGGCATGGCGGGCGGGCTGGTCAGCGAGCGCGAGATCGAGATCGAATGGGGCGACTGCGACCCCGCGGGGATCGTCTACTACCCGCGCTACTTCGTGTTCTTCGACAACTGCACGGCCGGGCTCTTCGCCGCGGCGGGGCTGGCGAAGTGGGAGATGCTCAAGGCCTACGACATCGTCGGCATCCCGATGGTGGACACGCGCGCGCGGTTTTCAATACCCTCGCGCTGGGGCGAACGCATCCGTGTCGAGAGCCGGGTCGCCGCGTGGAAGCGGTCGAGCTTCGATGTCGAGCATCGCGTCTACAAGGGCGCCGAACTCGCCATCGAGGCGTGGGAAACCCGCGTCTGGGTCGGCCGTCACCCCGACGATCCCGACCGCATCAAGAGCCGCCCGATTCCCGCCGAGGTGATCGAACGGTTCCGGTAACGCCGCGCGTCGCCGCCTCGCCGGGCGCGCGCGGGGTCACGACGGCGCCTGCGCCGGCTGCGGCGCGGCGATGCAGGGCTCGCCGCGCAACTCGCACAACAGCGCGATCAGCTGCGCGGCCTTCTCCTCGCCGAGCCGGGCGGTCATGCGCGCCTCGAAACGCGCGACGCGCGCAAGGAAGCGGCCGACGCGCTCCTGCGCCTCGGGGGCGATGCGCAGCGCGTTGAAGCGCCGGTCATCGGCGCGCGGCTCGCGCAGGATCAGCCCTCGCGCCTCGAGCCGGTTGAGCACCGGCGTCAGCGTCGACTTGTCGATCCCGAAGACGCGGCCGAGCTGATTTTGCGTGATGCCCGGATTCGCCCGGATCAGCGTGAGCATCCCGCACGCGCCGGGCGTGAGATCGGCATCACCGAGCTCGGCCATGAACGCGGCGAACACCCAGCTCTGCGTGCGCCGGATCTGGTAGCCGAGAAATCCCGGCAGCATCGGAAGATCGAGATCGGGCGCGGCGGCGGCGTCCCTGAGTTCGGCGCCCTCGGGGCTGGACATGTACTGCTCCTGTCCTGCGGGGGAGCGCTGGCGCGGCCCGGGTTGCGCAATCCCGGGCGTGAAGCGCCCCCTTGGATGAGCGGTTAGTTTGACTTACACCCTAAAGAAGGGTCAAGCGCCGGACCCCGACGCCGCCGGCGCGCGGGAGGCACGCCGATGGAAGTTTCGTTTCACGAGGAGATCGAGAGCCTGACGCTCGGCGCCGGGCAGACCTTCCACGGCGAGGGGATCCTCGCGGTGACGAAGGGGCTGTTGCAGTCGGGGGTGTCCTATGTCGGTGGCTACCAGGGCGCGCCGGTCAGCCACCTGCTCGATGTGCTGCTGCAATCGGAGGACATCCTCTCCGATCTCGGCATTCACCTCGAGACCTGCACCAACGAGGCCGCTGCCGCCGCGATGCTCGCCGCCTCGATCAATTATCCGCTGCGCGGCTGTGTGACGTGGAAATCCATCGTCGGCACCAATGTCGCGGCCGATGCGCTGTCCAATCTCGCCTCGGCGGGGGTGACGGGCGGTGCACTCATCGTGGTCGGCGAGGATTACGGCGAGGGCGCGAGCGTGATCCAGGAGCGCACCCATGCCTATGCGCTCAAATCCTCGATCTGGCTGGTGGATCCGCGCCCCAACCTGCCCAACATCGTCGGCATGGTCGAAAAGAGCTTCGAGCTCTCCGAGGCCAGCGCCACGCCGGTGATGATGGAGCTGCGCATCCGCGCCTGCCATGTCTTCGGCAGCTTCGAGGCCAGGGACAATGTCGCCGCCGCGCACTCCGCCAGCCACCGGATCGCCGAGCCCGCCCGCTTCGATTACGACCGCCTCAGCCACCCGCCCGCGACCTTCCGCCAGGAGGTGGACAAGATCGAGCGCCGGCTTCCCGCCGCTCAGGATTTCATCCTCCGTCACGGGCTCAACGAACGGATGGGCCCCGAGGGCGGCGAGATCGGCATCATCACCCAGGGCGGGCTGTTCAACGGGCTCAATGCGCGGCTCGCGGATGCGGGGCTGTCGGATGTTTACGGCGATCTCTCGGTGCCCACGCTGGTGCTCAACGTGACGCATCCGCTGGTGCCGTCGCAGATCGAGGCGTTCGCGCGCGGCAAGAAGGCGGTGCTCGTCGTCGAGGAGGGCGCGCCCGAATACATCGAGCAGGCCGTGGGCCAGATCCTGCGCAAGGCCGATCTGCGGACGAAGCTGCATGGCAAGGATCTCCTGCCGGCGGCGGGTGAATACACGGGGCGGGTGCTGGGCCGGGGGCTCGCGGCGTTCCTTCGCCTCTACGGGCAGGATCCGTCCGGGCTCGACGACTGGCTCGCGGCGCTCGACGCCCACCGCGACGCCGCGCAGGAGGTCGGACAGCCGCTGCCGCCGCGCCCGCCGACCTTCTGCACCGGCTGCCCGGAGCGGCCGGTGTTCTCGGCGATGAAGCTGATGCGCGAAGAGATGGGGCCGGTGCATGTCTCGGCCGATATCGGCTGCCATGCGCTTGCGACCTTCCCGCCCTTCAGCCAGGGCAACTCGATCCTCGGCTACGGCATGTCGCTGGCCTCCAGCGCGGCGGTGTCGGGCACGCAGGCAAGGCGGCCGATCAGCGTGATGGGCGACGGCGGATTCTGGCATAACGGGCTGCTCACCGGGGTCGCGAGCTCGGTGTTCAACCAGGATGACGGCATCCTCGTGGTGATGAACAACGGCTATTCCTCCGCCACCGGCGTGCAGGACCTGCCCTCGAGCCGGCCCGGCAAGTCCGGCCGGGGCAAGGGGCTCGACATGGAGGCGACGCTGCGCGACATGGGCGTGAAATGGGTCCGCCGGGTGGACAACTACCGCGTCTCGAAGGTGTTCGACACGCTCAGGGAGGCGCAGACAACCGAGGAAAGCGGCCTGAAGGTCATCCTCGCGGACGGCGAATGCCAGCTCGCCCGCCAGCGCCGGGTGCGCCCCGCGATGGCGAAGGCGGTGGCGTCGGGCGAGCGGGCGGTGCGCACCCGCTTCTGGGTGGATGAGGAAACCTGCACCGGGGATCATTCCTGCATCCGGCTGTCGGGGTGTCCGTCGCTGACGATCAAGCCCAACCCGGACCCGCTGCGCACCGACCCGGTCGCGCATGTCAACAATGACTGCGTCGGTTGCGGTCTGTGCGGCGAGGTCAGCCATGCCGCCCAGCTCTGCCCGTCCTTCGCGCAGATCGACATCATTCAGAATCCGGGCCGCTGGGACCGCCTGCGCCGGTCGGTGTCCGACGCGCTGATCCGGCTGTTCGGCGGCAGGCCGGCGGCGCGGCCCGACGCGGTTGCGGCGGAGTGACGGCCATGTTGCGAGACGAACCGACACGCCTGCTGATCGCCGCGATGGGCGGCGAGGGGGGCGGGGTGCTCGCCGGCTGGATCACGCAGGCGGCGCTCGCCGAGGGGCTCTGGGTGCAGCGCACCTCGGTGCCCGGCGTCGCCCAGCGCACCGGCGCGACGACCTATTACCTCGAATTCCTGCCGCGCAGGGACGGGGCGGCGCAGCCGGTGATGGCCCTCAACCCGTCGCCGGGGCGCGTGGATGTGCTGGTGGCCACCGAGCTGCTCGAGGCCGCGCGGATGGTGCAGGCGGGCTATGTCACGCCCGAACGCACCTGCCTGATCGGCGCCACGCACCGGGTCTTCACCGTCGACGAAAAGAGCGCGATGGCCGATGGCCGTCTCGAGGACGCGGCGCTGATCGCGCAGTGCCGCGGCTTCGCGCGCCGGGCTGTGCTCGACGATCTGGGCGCGCTCGCCGCCGCGCAGGGCTGTCATCTCAACGCGGTGCTCATGGGCGCGATCGTGGGGGCCGGGGTGCTCCCGATCGGGGCCGAGAGCTGCCGCGCGGCGATCCGGTCCGGGGCGCGCGCGGTCGAGGTCAATCTGCGCGGCTTCGAAGCCGGGCTCGCGCATTTCGGCGCGCCGGACGCCGCCGCCCCGCCCGTCGCGGCGCGGGAGGCCGCCCCGGCGGACCGGGCGGCCGACCCGGCCGCGACCGGGTTTCTGCCCCCCGAAGCGGGCGAGCTTGCCGCGGAGGGGGTGCGGCGGCTGACCGATTACCAGGACGCGGGCTACGCCGAAACATACCTGGCGCATCTGCGCGCCCTCGCGGCGCATCCGGCGGCGGACGCGGCCGTGCTTGCCGCCGTGGCACGGCATCTCGCGATCCGGATGAGCTACGAGGACACCTTCCGCGTCGCCCAGCTCAAGCTGCGCGAGTCGCGGCTCGACAAGGTGCGCGGCGAGGCCCGCGCGCGGCCCGGCGACCTCGTCGACGTGACCGAATACCTCAAGCCCGGCCCCGAGGAGATCTTCGGCATGTTCCCGCCGCGGCTCGGCGGCTGGTTCATGCAGCTGTGCGAGCGCCGCGGCTGGCAGGGCAAATCGATCCCGATGAAGCTGCGCACGACCCGCTTTTCCGGCTTCATCCGCCTGCGCGCCCTCGGCGCGCTGCGGCGCTGGCGCCCGCGCAGCCTGCGCCACGCGCAGGAGATGGCGTGGGTCGCGCAGTGGCTCGACCGGATCGCCCGCGCGCTCGAGCGCGATCCGAAGGCAGCCATCGAGATCGCCGAATGCGCCCGGCTCGTTCGCGGCTACGGCGCGACCCTCAAGCGGGGTCTGCGCAACTGGGATCTGATCGATGCGCGCCTCATCGAGCCCGGCCTCACCGGCGATTACGCATTGACCGATTTCGCCGATGCCGTGCTGCAGGCCCGTCTTGCGGCGTTGAAGGACCCCGACGGCACCGCGCTCGACGACATGATCGCCGCCTTCGAAGCGGCCGCCGGCATCGACGCTGCGCCGCGCCGGGACGCCGCGGTGGCCTGATCGCTTTGGCGCGATGCCGCGCCCGAGCCGGCGGGCGCCGTGCGATCAGGTCAACCGCTCCGGGCGTTCAGAACAGCCCCGGCCGGCACAGCCC
>LFCJ01000689.1_pt1 | contig 21878 bp, 12 predicted proteins | sample 643141 | NCBI WGS metagenome assembly LFCJ01 (sample SAMN03766243, study PRJNA286221) | soda lake metagenome | biome: soda lake; feature: Kulunda steppe; material: water; isolation source: sample B1-Br-g2 brine of Lake Bitter-1 | place: Russia: Kulunda steppe | collected 2010-07
AGTCTGCTCGAGCACTCGGGACCCTGCGAGCGACTGGATACCGGGCTGGCGATCTCTTTGTCGCCGTGACTCACGTTGGTGGCTACGAGACAGCCGCCGCACACGCCCTCCGTGATGCCGGAATCGACTTAGCAGTTGTCTGTTCGGAGCAGGCCGACGAACTCCGGGTGACAACGCGTGCCTCAGAGGCATTTGTTGAGCGCCGCAGTCTTGGGGGTGACATTTTACCGGCACTGGCCGAGGAGTTCGGTGGCGACGGTGGTGGCCACGCCGGCGCTGGCGTCACGGAGCTCTACGAGGTGTCTCTCAATAAGGTTGAGGCGTTCCTGATTGCTTATCTGGAGTCGGAACTGGGAGTCACCTTTGCGACGGTGGCATGAAAACAGTCGCTGGACACAGAGTCGTTGGAGGGCTATTCGAGGCGATTGGTTCTTAGATCGTATGTGTAAGTCGCAGGTTAGTCGATTGTCGGATCGAGAAGTGACGTGAATTTTGGCTTTTGATAGAGTTGCTCGGTTAGTTCGAGAGTCCGCCGCCCGGCTTCGACGAACGCCCTTGCGCGTGTATCATCCCGACCGGCTGCTTCAGACGCGTTCGCGTGGAATTCCTGAGCGAGAGATACATACTGATTGGAGATACTGTGATTGTAGTGGTTCCACTCTCTACTGTCTATATAACGAGAGAGGAAGTCTTCGATCTCTTGGTCTAGAGACTCAAGTTCTTCGGACAGAGTGCTGTCTTGATATTGGCTGATTTGGTCCAATTCGGCCACGATATCAGCCAACACATTAATGCGTTCTTGGAGCGAAATTCGCTGGACATCGTCCATTTGGCTGAGTGAGGTTTTGGAGAACAGCTGCTCGACAGCATCGACTTTCTGTTGGAGGATATCTGCGACTGGACCTTGGAGGCTATCTGTAGATTCAGATAACGATTCGAGCTCTTGTTTGAGCTCCTCTTCTGTGTCTAACGAACTCTGTACCGACCGATAGGAATTCAGCTCATCGATCGCTTGGCGTAGTCGATCTTCGATCTGACTTCCGTCCTCTTGGTTCTGTAAATCAGCGATAAGACGCTTCGCTGTTGACCCTAGTGGTAAATTAACTGTAGAGTCAGCTTCAATCTGTGAAGCTGCCTTCAAATTTATTTCCGAGTCGTCCGTCTGGTGTCGATCAAAATAGCTCTGGAAGTTCTTGACCGTCTTTTTGTGAGACTTTACGAAGTTTTTTGTATGCTCACGACCGAGCGTTGGTGTTCGGTCACCCGGTTGCGTGTCAAGAGAATCATACGCTGTCTCAAGTGCCTCAAGACTAGCTGTGAATTCGTTTGTGGTCGGATCCCTAGACACCGATATTTTCTCATTCGCAGAGGCGAATGTTTCTTTTAGGAGCTGAAAATCCTCTGATTGGTCTTTTAAATCCTCGACAGCATCCTTCAGAGATCCCGGATCCTTGTACGCCTGTATCTGAGAAATGAGATTTCTGGCAGGGGTATTTTCTGGTGGGAAACGGTGAGGGTCCATCTGGTTTAGGACAGCATCGACGGAATGATCCTTTTGTTTGGAATCACCACCAGTCTTTCCTAGTCTCTGACCCCTCCCCGAATGTTCACCAAGCTCACCGCCTTTAGCCGCCGTAATGAGTAATTCTAACTTGTTATCAGTGGCCGCAGCCCTATCTCCCGTTGACGTTACAGCGGCTAACTGATCGATCTTAGACTCAATGTCGTTGATCTCTCGTTGACAATCTTGAAGAGCCTTCTTTTTGCGTCTCTCTAGCCCAAATCCTGTTAGACACACACCAAACAGGAACCCACCAACAGCTGCGAGGCCGAAAGAGATGCTCAGTAAGTTCATATCATATCGTATCACCACAATTGCAGAACCAACTACCAGTAGAACAAACAACGCTACGAATACCCCTTGTAAAGAAAGAAGAAAGTTTGATACTTGGAAAGACTGGTTATTATTTTCTGTATTCGACTCTTCTCTATTGGGGGTGTTCTCATCTGACTCCCGTTGAGCTGAATCTTTTGTTGACATTATTACTCTCTATTCTCTCGGCCAAGGTATTGGTAAACAGGACGAATCTCCTCCCAGTTCTGTGTTAGCAACTTGCCTTGGTCATTATTCCGCTGTTTAGCTTCTTTCGTGTTTTCCCACATCTGCTCCATCGCCGGCATCTTGGGGTTCCACAGTAATCCCCACATGTATAATTTGTCAACCTCGGGAACGACTGCTTGGTGGAAATTCATACGAAGCTCATCTGTTTCAAGTACTTCACTAACTTTCTTGTGGGGAACATAATCTTGTACATGCTTTGATACATCATTCATCGACCGTTCAGGTCCAAAGAACATGAATGCTCCTCCCCATGCCGTTTCCGGTTTACATTTGACAAGTAGCCCTTTGTTGAGGGCTGTCTCAATAAGAATTCCAAGTCCGGTTTTGTCAATACCACGTGTGGATTCTGAGACAGCAATCATTGGACAGGCAATCGTCCCCGGACGGATCTCGTCATCATCCCGGATAGGATAACGGTTCTGGATCGGTTGGAAAGAGTCGGGGACGTCGAAGCCGTCGTTGCTCGCAGCGTCCCCCGTACCACCAGCGAGTCCAGCAGTTGAGCTCTCGTCACGCATCTCTCTGTTTGAGGACAGCATGAACGCCTCAAGGAACTGGACAAGGGGACGGTTCGCCTGTGCATATGTTGGATTTGCTTCGTCAAGTCCGTCTATTTCGATGGAGATGTCTTTTGCTGCTTCACCTAAGCGCTCATTATCGAAGGGGATGACAACGTCAACATTGCTCGCGACCATGCCAACACCCAAACCTGCGTTTATCGTCGCCTCTGGATTGAACCGAGTTGCTTTCTCGTTTGGAAGGATGGTCACCGCCATAAGAGGCGTCCGATCCTTCTGGTGCCGATCCTCGCCCAAGAAATCCTCTCGAATATACCGGGCCAGTTCCGGCGTCGAACCGCTTCCTGTCCCTTTCACAACACTATGAACGAACATGTAGGCTTGAGCAGACCGAAGATCTCCGGAAGTGAATGGCCAAGAACGAATCGTTGATGTCGGGGCCTCGTCAACGTCCCCTCGCATACGGAGTAGTCCAAGTTCGGGATCCTCTCCTGCTCCGCTACCGTCACCGATTCGACCGGCAGCGAGTAGCTGCGCGGCGTCTAGATCGGGATTGTCTTCTAGGTCGTAGTACGTTCCTGCGATTTCAGCATCGTTTGTGTTTAGTGGAATATATGTTTGGAGGCCGCCCTCCCAGGCTTTGGCGAGACGACTGTTTTGGTTCCGCAACGTATCCCGACGCATGAGCATCGCATCCAGAATGTTATTTCCCGCACCACCGACACCAAACACAGAGAACTTCCCCCTAGTACCAATTTCACGACGGGATGTAGCCCCCGATTTGGACTCAGAGTTCGAAATCCGATCTATATCCGATTGAGATGCCACGCCCGATGCTGACACGTTCCCTCCACCATCTGAGGACTCAGATGTAGTTGTCTGCTCGACGTTGTCTGGGTTAGATCCGGATGTCGAACTTTCTGACGCTATCTCCCCCTCTGCCTGTTCCGCGCCGGATTCACCGTTCGTTCCTGAATCCTCAAAAGACCCTTCTGGTACTTTCAAATCACTAAACACCTCGAAGACGTCCTCATCAGTATCCGGATGTTCAGTAGTGATGTGTAATCCTGCCTTTTGTATTGATAGCTCGTCGTGATCTTCGTCTGGTTGGATAATCTTACCGCAGATACCACATTCACGGCCGCCTTCGATCATAATCTCTGGTTGGCCATCTTCATCTCCATTGAAGACACGCTCTAGTGTCCTTTCTCCATAGAAATTCTCTATATCTTCGCGAGCGTCTGAGTGTTTATTTCGAAGATGGTCTTCAACCCCGGTCTTTTCGACGAACTGTCCACAGATATAACACTGATGTTGATCTTTCTCGCTGTCACTCATTGGTTGTTATTGTGTACGTAGGGGCTCATGTTATTGTTGGTTCCACTGTTGTGTTTTCTATTTGTGTGTTCCGGCGGTGTAATATGTTTGAATTGTATCATTGTTTAATTCTCCTTCCCGTGTTTCGCCCAAGTTCGATATTCGTCAATTAGATCTTCTGAAATACGCTCAAGTGATTCCCCATCGCTTGCCGTCACAGAAATATACCCCTGACCGTCCGAAGGTCCGTCGACAGCAGTGTCACCGTTATCTGTCGCTTCTGGATAATCAACTATCTCAAGTTTGTCTACTGACTCAACGAATTCAATAAATTCTGGGACTGGATTTGATTGCTTAACACTGCTCGGGAGGGTGTCGATACTGATTGTTCCCTCACTCGGGTATTCACCCTCTCCCGCATTTGACTGGAATTCACGGATGAGGTATTTGACTTCATCACGAGGGCCAACGGCTGACGATTGTTCCCTGACGATTTTCTCTGAGCTCCCCCCCTCAACATCGTGGTCGATCCTTATCTGTACTCGATCGGTATCAAAATCAATGCTCGCCCCGAAATCGTTTCGAATAGGTTCACGAAGGGAGTCTACTAGTGACTTGGTAAAGAACCGGTAATCCCGAGACCCTGGGTGTGGGATTGAGGTAATGGTGTCTCTCCCCCGTTCGATACCAGGGATCAATACACTTCGAATAAATTCAACGGACTCAACATACTCTTCACTCATTGATTCTGCTTCTTTGGCGTCGTTGATTGCCGCATCAAGTTCGCAACTGTGGAGAAGTTGACGGGCTTCGTCAAGTTTCTGGCTGATATCTTTTGATGAAGATACCCCTTCGTTTTCAGTGTCTCGAATATAGATCCGTTCTAGTGTACTACCGGTGTGCCCACCTAGTTCTTGGATTTTCCGTTCACTAGTATCAAGATTATCTCCGATACGACTTTCAATTCTCTTGAATTCTTCCTCATGGTTCTGTATTTTTGGCAGTATTTCGTTATGAATCTGGGAATCAACCTCGTCTAGAAGTTCGATCGCTTCAACGAGAGGCAGATCGTTGTGTGACATGATATTGTGAAGCTGCTCGGCAACGCCCCCCTCCGAGGCAGTCGAAATTATGACCGCCTCGTCGAGGCTTCGTGAGGAGACCGTACGAGTATCTTGAGGAAGGTTTGCTGTTTTGAATCGGTCTCCATACGTAGATGTGAACTCGGCTTGGAGGTTTCCGAAGCGCTTGTCCACTACATTGTCGAGGGCTTGACGGAGCATGCCTTCGAGATCTTCGACAGTTCCACCCACGTCGAGAGCTGTAGCCTTTTGATTGAGGGTGTGTGAACGTTTTTCGAGTGTGGACGCTTCGAGTGCCTCAGCATTGGATAAAGAGTCGTCTGCGGTATCGATGATTTTGTCACAGTCTGAGTAGAATTCATCTCTTATCTCTGTCGCTTCACGAACTGCCTCTGGTGACATCTCTTCGACTTTTGTTAGTGGAAGTTGGTTCAACTCACTCTCCATTTGGCGTCTGCAACTCTTGGCTTGCTGCTGTGCAGACTTAATACGGTCCAAAGCTTCGGCACGACGCTGGTTTTCCCATGAGTACGTTTTGTATGCCGTTGCTAAAGAACCAGTTGTGAGAACTGGTATTAAAAAGAAACCAGCAGTTTGAATTATTCCGACATCCGTCGCGAAGAGGGTTGAATAAATCCCGAAGAATAGGAATCCGTATAGAATACCACTGAGAACGACGGCCCCTACGCTTCCTGTCTTGCTATACGATTTTTCTCGACCGCTCTCCGTGAACATCATGAATCCCTGTATAGCCCACGAGACAGCGATGAGTAGAAACAGGAGTAATACTATTGTTGTCTGGCTGTAAAAAATCCGAGCAGCTTCTAGCACCACCGGTAGTGACGCCATTGCCTCCGCTAACCTACCAATAATTGGTATCCAATACAATGCGGTGTTCCCAGATAGCGCTGAGATAGACTGTAGAGCGGACACGGCAATGGGTAAACCTCCTACCAGCCAAGCCAATGCCGCTCTCCGTTGGTCCATTAGGGCGGTTAACATGTAGGAAGATAAATGCTGGTGGAGGGTATTATTAGTTGTTCACATAAATCTGACAATAAATCGTGCTTTTTTATATTAAGTCACTAATATGGGCAGGTAACCCTCTATTTATCAGTTGTAATTTCTCTGTTGAATCTATAGAGTGAAAGACCAACTATAGTCGTGTGGAGAAACAGAGTTTTGATGACATTCTTGAATTGATCTTCTGATGTTATTTTCAACAGATCGTACTGGATAAAAATATGATTGTGACAGCGCTAACTTCGAGGAATCTTGGAGATATTTATCGATAATACCTACTCGGTCTTCATGTTCGATAGAGCAGAGATTATCTACGAAGAATCGGGTGTTTCAAAGTTGTATTTTGCTTGGCTCTCCGAGGAATTGACAAACACATTGTAGCGCCACCCAGTGGCAAACTGTTCTGGCCAAGACTCGATCATCGCCTGTGTATCAATGTTGCTTTCCGAAGGCAGGATTTTAGCTTCAAATTTCTGGTCAGTATCCTCTCTTGGTTCTATCCTAACGTAGTCTGAAGACTGCTGTCCATCTTTTTCCGCAGTGATCTTGTAAATCGTACCCTCTTCTAAAACTAGGCTTTCAGGCAGGGTTTTATTTACTTGTCTGCTAATTGAGATTGATTCTCCCGGAGGAAAACTGGATGACCCAACTCCAGTTCCGGGTTTGCTGTGTGGCAGAACCGAAACCTTTCTTATCTCTTCAGAATGAGTATTTTTAAGCGTCAATCTGAGAGTTTCTGTAGTTTCACCCTCAACAAGTTGAACTCCTGCGTCGAACCAGACTCTTGATCTATCAACTATGGGATTATTTTGCGTAATTACTACTGCCCGGCAAGAAGTTTCACCAATCTTCGTGGTCATCTTTGCCTGTGCAACTCCTGAAAACTTTTTAGGATTTAGCTTCTCTGGAAGATTAAAATAAAATGTTTGGTTACTTTTTGCTCTAATATTGTGGTTATCTTGATTTGACACCGAGGATCCGTTCTCAAACTGGATCTGATCAAGTTGTACCGGGACCGTAGTTTTGTTTTTTATACGGACAAAGAGGCGCCAGTCTCGGTTGGGACCAACCGGTATAAATGCACACAACATTGTCACTCTTGGGGGTCTAAGTTTATATTCTCGGGCCGAGATTTCTGGGCCTGACTCACCCAAGCGGAGTGCCGGTAAATTCAGTGTGAGGGATCCCTCGTCCCTAACAGTTTGCCAGAATCGCTGGAGTGTTATTATCTCTTTACTTTGTACTGAAGATATTATTTCATCGGTAGCATCCCAGCCGTCTGAACTTTTTGACCACAGTGATTTAGCAGGTAGCCAGGCCTCTGAATTGTTATTCCGAACAAGCCTTTCCTGAATAAGGGTAGGGGACCTCTGGGAGAGCGGTACGTTGTCAATGTTGCAAATTTTTGATTTATGGTCCTTGTTAATTTTAATTCGGATGTCTCTATCGAACATTTGTTCCGAGTCTCCGGCCGGTGAGCCTCTGGAACTGGAGTTGGCGTCACAGACATCTGATATTGACAAATATTGCAATTTGATCCGATGGCTTTCGAATTTATATGGTGATTCATACATACGAGAAGATAAATGCCTAGTAATAGTGTTAATACCCGGTTTGAGTGTGATCCTATGTTGACCAAGATGTCTTGTTCTGGACCCTTCTATGGCAGTTATTTCGATGGTGTCGTGAATCTCCACACCTAGATGGTTTCTAAGTGTGAATTCTACTCGATCCTGGTCATCATTAGAGAATCTCTCAGCACTAGCCTCGAAGAATTTGTCTGGGATCTTCTCCTCTACAGTCTGTCCATGCTCTTCACCATCGGAGTCTGTCCAGCTGACCACCACTTTGACAGTTGTCGGACGATACGGCATAGCCCCCCTCGTCACAAACGAACTTCCGGCAGTAACGATATCGGAACTTGTTGAACCATCTATAGAGAATTTAACCGGGTTTGTTTCCTCAACTGTTAGGTCAATAATATTCTCACTCGTTCTGTTTTCGACCTCGATCTCCCAAGTCAACACTGAGTTACTGATACTCACTAATTCTAGAGAGACCGATACATCAGGTCTATTTTCTTCCTCTCCTGTCTCCTCGTCGCTCTCTTTTTGAAGATCGTCAGCAGTATTGAGATCTACACTCTCGAAATCTTTAGATGCTGCCTCTTCTCCGATGTTCTTTCCCTGAACAGTTCCATCTGGTTGTTCTTGTTCCTCTGAGGAGTCCTTAGAAATTTCTTGAGTTTGATCCGCCTCGTGTCCCTGTTCTTCCTTTTTATTTTTATCTACTGATTCAGGTGCTTGGGCCCTAACGAGCCCGTCGTAAGCGACTATTCTACCATCGCGAGATTTGACTGCGATATTTGCTTTGTCCTCCAAATTGATATTTGAAATTTCTACCTTTTCGGAACGTTCGCTATTCGGTGGAAGAAATACACTTTCTCTAATTGTCTCATCTTCCGTATCTCTATCAACTTCTATCTCTAACTGAAGCTTGATTGGATACGGATTGTTAAATTTACCTTGGAGTATTCCACTCTCTTCTCTGTCTTCATTTGCAACTACACTCAACTGTACGGTCGGCGCCTTCTGCCTGTAGAGTTCAAGAGTGGAGTCATTTATTAGGCCAACGAGGTTGTCGCCACTAGTCTGGACGACGTTGGATGTATCATATTCCGAAATTGTGGGGGCAACAGGGCTATCTCCAAATGCTGTTAAATTACCATCGACAGACCCGATCACCATCCTATAGCCAACAGCACTAATACAGTCTAATGATCCGCCAATGTCCATCGTGAGCTCGCCTTTAGAATCGATCCAGTGGATTGAGTCGTTCGACAAGCCAACAATATAATCGTCTTGCCGTTGTGCAACACCGACAACGTCAGCATCAAATTCTGCTTGCCACCGAACGTTTCCTCGCTGGTCGTACGACCGCAAGATGGATCCACCAAACGCTAAAAATCCGACTCTTCCGCCAATTAGCTCTGGTTCAACTTTGTCACCATCTTCATCTGTGAACGAAACGCCCTGGAATTTTGGGAGTCTGTTTTGATCTTCAAACCCGTGTATATCTCCTGTTTCGTCGACAAAAACAACTATTTTGTTATGATTTGGAGAAACAATCTGAGTTATATTTTCTTCCCATGGATCGCTTACTTCACCCATAGTTGACAGGGATCGAAGATTCCCATCTACAAGAAGATAGGTTGACGATGATTGGCCGGTTGCAATATCTTCGATCGGATCTTCGACAGACACCGACAATCGATTGGTGATTACCTCGTCTTCTGCTTCCCTAATTGAGACGATTTTATTTGAGGAAGCATAGACGATCTGTTCGTTGTCCGCGTCGAAAGCCGAGATATCCTCAAACCGTTTGTCTTTCTCATATCCAGCATCTTCCAATGGATTCTCACCTTGCTCCTCCCAGCTCATAGCTGACTGAGAGTACTATTTGTGGGAAGTGGTTTGAATCCTTCTGTAGAGCTATAAGTTTCGGAAGCTAAACTACATTGGAAAACCGAATGCCAACTTCAGTTCGTCGATGATGTCGGTGGGGCGGTACCGCTATCTTTGTCCCAGCCTTCCCACCGCTGCATGAACTCTTTCAGGTCGTCGTATCCCTCAAGGTCGTACGCGTTTTTTCGTAGGCCGGCGACATATTGCTCAATGACTCTGGGATCAGTTTCTTCCAACTTCTCAAGGTAGTCCTCGGTGGTCACTGGTGGTGGGTTTCGACCATCGATGTCTGCATCACCCATATAATCTCGGAGGACATACTCTTTCCGTATATTTGTGATTTCTCGGGGTACATACCCAACTGAAGCCTCTCCTAGCTCTGGATAGCGAAGTTGATCAGTATTTGACTGGGCATCAGTCTCTAGCTTCCAGAGATCGGCTAGTTCTGACGGGCGTTCGGGGGGAGAGACGAACTCGGTTTGCGTGAAGCGGTTCATTGCCGCGGTATCGATCTCTTGCGGATAGTTGGTTGCCCCGATGAGTAAGATATTTTTATCACTTAGCTGATTGTCATCGACCTCTCTGAGGAAGGTGTTCGTGAGCTCCACGATCGATTGGCGCTCCGCATCGGCCCTCTCGGCGATAACGCTCTCTGCCTCGTCAAAGAAGAGAACCAGAAAGTTGCTGTCGCCGGCGATGTCGTACGCGTGTTCGAACACCGCTTCGAGCTTGCTGGGCGCTTCACCCACGTACTTGTCGCTGATCCCGGCGCTGTTCACCTCCATGAATTCGACGGGACCGTGGAAGTCCTCGATAGTCATATTATGCTGTGAGCACTTGAGGTTCCCACATCGCATACACCGATGTTTTAGTTCGTACGCGACACACTCTGCTGCCAGAGTCTTGCCACAGCCAGGCGGCCCGAACAGAAGCAGCGAGGAGCCGGTGTCGAGCTCCCCGACCTTCGCCTCGAACTCTTTCCTAATTTCGGGCTGATAAATACGGCCAAGTTGAGTCACTACCGGGCGGACATTATCCAAGCCGATTGCGTCTTCTTGGAAACTCCGTTCCGGAGTGCCGACTTCGATCAGCTCCTCTACGTCATAGTCATCGTCGTCGCTCGGGGTGCCTTGTCCTCCGCCTGTTGAGTCTGTCTCAGTGGGGGGATCCTCGAAGCCGGTGTTTACGGTGACTCTGGCCGTCGTCTTCTGCGGTGCGGTATCGCGAACTGTGAACTCGAAGCTCCCGTATCCGTCCGGGGTCCTCTCTGAGGGAATGACTTCCCTGACACCTCGATGGAGGAGGTACTCGATCTGGCGCAAGCACTTTTGGACATCTTTCCTACTGCCCTGATGAATTTCCAGATACGCGGTCTCACATTCTGGGATGTCTTTCCGCCCTGACCTGGTCAACAGGGTTAGGTTAGCGTTTGACGAGAGTTCACCGAATATTTGCTGGACATTCGGGTGGAGTCGGACATCTCGGTTTAGGTTCTCGGAACCAATTCGAGTATCATCGACAATCTCAGCATCGAAATAAGCTGTCGTTCCTCCCTTTCGAATCCCGATTACGTCGGTATCTTCGCCTAATTCGCGCTTCCCGACTCTTACTTTCGCTGTCGGCAGGGTTTCGTCTGTGATTGGAATCCAGTCAGTCATTGGTGTACCTTACTTTGGTTTCGACTACATCGTCTGTCGTGTCTGTATATCGTGAGACGGACTCTGCCATCTGATCCCGGAAGTGTATTTGCTTAAGTAGGCGTTTGCAACAGCCGTGTAAGTCTTTGAGCAAAGCGCCCAAGCCACGCCATCGACCGGTCCATTTCTCTGCTTGGGATGTTCCATCTGCTTTCAGGAATTTGAGTATCGTCCTAACATCTCCAAACAGATCCTTAATCCAATCAGCGACTAGGTGGATAACCGGGAACACATTAAATCCATAGTCGGTCATGTTGACTGGAACAAGGACGAATCCACTGACAACTCTGAAGTTTGAGGATTTTCTGACTACGCTGGCAATTCTCGAATTAAGTGTGTCCCACGAAACGTATCCAGACATTCGAATGTGTTCTAGGACAGCCTCCATAGCCTCAAAACTAGTGCGTCGGTCTTCTACAACGACAGTCGAGCCCAAGAGCGACTCCAATTGTTCGGTCAACTCCAGCAGAGCGAGATGACAAGCCTCTGTATGTTGGCCAGTAACTCCTGATTGACTGACTGGATTTTGTTTTTTGATTTCACTAATCCTACGGTCCAAAAACTCCAGCCAACCGAATATGCTACTGGCGTACATTAGTATGTCAGACCGATATTAGCCTTAGCCAAGTAAAATCAGGAACTTGGTTGCTGATAAGTATTATCCTCGTTTCCGTTTCCATGCTTCCATTTACGATCCGAATCTACGGCTGCTAGGAAGAACTATACACTCTTCGAGATGCCCTATAATTTCTTAACAATCATATAATTGTTCTCAAAACGTGTCCACTCCAGCCTCTGTCATCGGGGTAATAGTTAATAGTAGCACAACATGAGTCCTTCTAAGGAGAGAATTCACATGGTTGATGAACAGTTCGAAACATTTCGCGATGCTGTGTATCCCTTCGTTGTGGACAACGGTGGACAAGTACATCGAGACGCAGCGTTTCAGCACGTTACTGAAGAAACGGATCTGAGTCCCTCTCGAATTAACTTGGAACTTGACCGAATCGCCAACGATTCTGGATATCTCGTATTAAATACTGGTGGAGATGGTTCAAAACGATTTGACGGAAATATCGCTGGCCTCCGGGCTTCTCCTGGCAATTTGACTGGGGAGGATCATCATGGTCTAGGCGTATTGAAAGATATCGGCCACCCACTTGTTCCGGATCAAGAGAAGTACTACAAACAAGAGATTCAGGGAACGGACGCATACGACGTGGAAGTCTTCTGTCAAGCACTCGCAGATAGCGATTTCAACCCGCTTCTGATCGGAGATGCAGGGACGGGCAAAGACACTCTCATTCTCCATGTCTGCTCTATAACTAACCGTCCAGTCGTCCGTGTCAACTTCGGCAGCGACGTGCGGTACGAGGATCTCGTTGGCATGTACATATTGGACGAGAATCAGCAGATGCGATGGAGAGACGGTTTACTGACAGCAGCTGTACGAAACGGCTGGACGTTCATCGCCGACGAAATCAACGCAGCACCGCCCGAGAGCACGATGCCACTTCACCAAGTCACTGAAGAGAAAGAAAAAGCATCACTCGTGATTCGAGAGCGGGGTGAGATCGTTGATGTCCACGAACACTTCCGATTTGTTGGGACGATGAATCCACCCGACAGTTACGGAGGTACGAATCGAATGAACGCAGCTTTCAAATCCCGCTTTTATTCGATAGAAATCGACTATTTGGATGCACAACGAGAAGCGGAGCTATTGAAAAAGAAAGTAGATCTTGAAGGCAGCGATATCAGCGAAGATGATCTAGAAACGCTGTGTGAGATGGCCTCGAAATTACGTGGCAAGTACCAACGGGGTGATCTCATGACCGCAATCACGACGCGCGAACTGCTTAAGGCATGTAATCTAGCTGGAACAATGTCACTCGGTGATGCGACATGGATGGTTCTGCGTGGACACGCAAATGAGACAGATCGGGAGCTGATCAAAGACGTAGTCCAGACTTACTTCTGAAATGCCGATGATCGACTCGGATGTTGACCCTGCACAATTCGTCTCGCGTCACTTCGGAAGTTCTTCCCCTGAACAGTTACGCCAGTCAGAGACTCGCCGTAGTAGATTAGAACGCTGGGCACAGGTCGTCGGACATGATGGTGTCTCGCTCTCGTTGAATCCAACTGATGGGGAAACAGCCCGTGTCAAATTTGATGGAGACACTCCAGATATTGATATCCCCTCATGGAAGGTTCCTCAACCGGTAACCAACATTCAACGGGAGGCCTATGATTTCCTCATGCAGCGGACGATGACGCTACATGAGGTAGGACACGTGAACTACACTGATCAAGACGCGCTTGATTCGGTAATGTCGAACGTGGATCCAGATAGAAGAGAGCAATTTCATACTGTCTGGAACGCTCTTGAAGACGGGGCAATCGAATCGCAGCTTCGAGGAGATTTCTCGGTTAGTGATGAGATCGAAGTGATGAACGCGAACTACATGGGTTCGCATGGTGGCTCCAAAAGCTACGGCACAATGGATGCCGTACTTCGGGCGTGTCTTGATCTTGCTGTGTACGATACTGGCGACCTCCGAGATCTGCGGGACGAGAACGTTTCCCGTTTGGAATTCGAAGACGAAACAGTTCGGGAGACCTTTGAGAACGACATTCTCCCGGAGATTAGATCGGCGATTCCTGAAATTGTCGGTGAATCAGATCCGGTCGATCGAACAGAACGGATTCACGAACTGTGGACCGATATCGAACCGTACATCGAACCGGAAGACGAGCCAGATATCCAAGATATCGATGCGAAAGGCGATCACGCCAGTCAAGACAATGGGTCTGGATCCCCCGCCGATCAGTTAGATTCCATTGATTCGTCGGAGGTCACCGATCGCATCAATCGTGTGTTGAACGGTAATAGGTCTAGAAATACCGGCGATGACCAAGAGAACAGTTCGACTGATAGCTCTGAGGGTAATACTACTGCTAATTCAGAAAATGACCAGGGAGATTCTACCGAGAATCATTCGTCTTCGTCCACTGAAGGCGACAATAGAGAGTCAGCCACAGACAATGGAAATAGTCCGGAACAAGATCAGAACAGTACTGGAGGCTCAGATTCAGAAAGTGTTGATCAAACCGAGGGACAAGCGGACCGAAACAAGAACACTGACGAGAAAAATGACCCCGGATCCGATGGTCACGGCGACCAACATCAAGGGGAAACGTCGGCGGGATCTAGTGGAAAGCCGGAACAGCCTTCAGACGGTGATCGTGAAAGTGGGGAAGAAGGCTCTCTGGGAGATCTGAATCAGAGTTCAGATCATGAATCCGATCATTCAACTCGCGAATCTGTAGACCTAAACTCAGTATCTGAACAGGAAACTCAAGAAAGAGGGTCAGAAGAATCAACAGATGAGTTGAATAGCGGTACCCATCAGGAGGATACTGATGGGAAAGGGGAATTTCAGGATTCTGGAGTTACTGTTGAGAATCCCGCAGAGTCAACCGGTAACGGTGGTGGATCCAGAGTAGAAACGAGCGATATCAATGTGGATCCAGATCCCAACCCAGCACTCGAGGACGGATATCTCGAACGTGTCGCAGACGAGCAATCGCGACGTGAGGAAGATCTCGAAACGTTGGAACAGGAAGTGGACGCGTTTAGTCGGACACTAGAACGCCTCGAAGAACTTGATGAAACGCCAACAGAGTTAGACCTCCCTACTGGCGGTGACGTGAGACGAAATGCGTGGGAGAGTACGCGGCGTCAGGGAACACAGCTTAGACAAATCTTAGAGGATCAACTGCGCCAAGAACGTCGCAGTAGTTGGCGTCGTGGGAGGCCAAGCGGTCGAGTTGATGTCCGATCCCTGTCTCGTATTGCTCGCTCGGATCCACGAATTTTCCGTCAACATGTTTCACCGGACGAGAAAGACTACTCGGCGGCTCTAGTGCTGGACCGTTCTGGATCAATGAGTGGTGATATCCATCATGCTGAGGAAGCGACGACGGCGCTAGCCTATGCGCTCGAAGAAATTGAGATCGAAACGTGTGTAATCGATATGTGCAACAGCAAGCCACGCCTAGCAAAGCCTTACGGGCGAAAGGTTGAGCCAGCACTGGATAATCTTTTGACCGGAGAAACCAGTGGAGGAACTCCGCTTTCTGACGCACTACGACTCGCGAGAAAACGTGTAGAGGATCGAGAGGGCACCCCCTTTTGTATTGTTGTCACCGATGGCCAGCCCGATGATCAGCAAGCCTACGTAGACGAATTGCAAGCAACGACGTTCCCGGTTCTCGGTGTGTATCTTGCATTTAGAAAAACAGGCCCAGACAGTGTCAGCCGCTCAGTTCAGGAGTCGGCTAGGTTGTTCGATCAGCGGAAAATCGTAACGAATGAAAACCGATTGGTCCACAGTCTCCGTCATCTTTGCCGAGAGGTGATGTTTTAGACGCTTACTCTTCGAAAGAGTCGGAAAATTCTTCCTTATCTTGTCCTTCAAGCTCTTCTTGGACCTGTTCATCCTGTTCTCCGTCAGTAATCTGTTCTCCCGCTTCGTATGCTTGATCTTTTGAATCGGTAAGTTCTCCAAGAGTATTCTCGATTTTATCGTGGCTCATCTCCTCTATACCTTGGTCCAACATCGCGATCTCACTGATCATGTCGATCAATCCGTCCAGCATCGTGCCAACCTTTTTGTTTTGCCACTTATTGGTCTGAATTATTGTCCGCAGCTGTGTCTCGAACTCCATGAGAGCTTGCTGAAGATGCTGGAAATTCTCAATTTCGGCTTGTATATTAACATCCGTCGGCTTTCCTTGTTCAATGGTATACTGTTCTGGGATCCGCTCTTGTGGATCTTCCTCAACGAATTCTGCCCCAATACTCTGGATATCCTCTAGGTCTTCTTGTAATTGTTTATCAAGCTCGCGTGCTCGCTCGATCTGGTCTTCGATCTTTACACGAGCCAACTGCATCGCAGCGGCCCAATTATAGAGGTAATTTGGATTCTCAGGCTGGTCTGAAACGTTCCTAAGGGCGACAATCTTATCGCCTTTCTTCTCAATTATTTTCTCTTGCCGTAGCGTTTCTAAGAGCGCTTCAGCGTGTTCCGTACTTTCAATTTCATCCACTTCGCTAACGAGATTTTGAGCGGCCTTGTCAGATTCGACGCACCCCATCTGAGATTGGCTTGACACGTCGACATGTTCTGTTATACCTTCGTGGAGGATTGCTGCGACGAGCTCTTCCCAAGGTGCGTGGATCTCATCGTCCCTCTCTTCAGTCCACTTCTCATCGATCTGGTCTTTTGCTGGATCATCTTTGGAAGCCATTATAAAACATATTATATAGCATATGAGTGATATTCTTTCTGCCTCAGTTGGTGTCTAGGCGAAAATACTAAACAAAGGGGGTTTCCCTCTCCGATCAGTAAAAACTGGCTGACCGTTGGACTCGGTCATCCATGTTGTGTGAGGTGATGTTCTGAACTGTTACCCTTCGAAGGAGTCTGCAAATTCTTCTTTACTCTGTTCTTCAACTTCCTCTTCAACCTGCTCGTCATATTTTCCGTCATTAATCTCTGTTCCTGCTTCGTATGCTTGGTCTCTCGAATCGGTGAGTTCGTTGAGAGTATTCTCGATCTCGTCGTGACTCATGTCTTCCATGCCTTGGTCCAACATCGCAATTCCACCAATCATATCGATCAGCCCGTCGAGCATCGTGCCAACGTTTGTGTTTCGCCACTTATTCGTCCGAATCATTGTCCGGAGTTGCTTCTCGTACTCACTGAATGCTTGGTGAAGATGCTGGAAATTCTCAATCTCTCCCTGCATGTCGATATCCGTCTGATCTCCACCTTCAATTGTGTACTGTTCTTGGATCCGTTTTCTTGACCGAGCAATTTGTAGTGTACGTTTGTACTGATTATATTCTTGACGTTCAGTCGGTGAGAGAGTCTGCGGATCGGGAACTCCTTCGCCGTCACCGAGAGCTTTGAACTTTTGATCAAGTCTGTTGATCTGCTCTTGGGGGTCTTCCTCAACGAAGTCTTCTCCAATTTCTGTGATCTCCTCTAGATCCTCTTGTAGTTGCTCGTCAAGCTCGCGTGCTCGTTCGATCTGGTCTTCAATCTTTACACGAGCCAACTGCATCGCAGCGGCCCAATTATAGAGGAAGTTAGAATTCTCAGGCTCGCCCGAAACGTTCTCAAAGAGAACAACTTCATCATCTTTTTCCTCAACGATCTGTTCTTGTCGTAGCGTTTCTAAGAGAGCCTCGGCATGTTCCGTACTTTCAATCCCATCCACTTCGCTAACGAGATTTTGAGCGGCTTTGTCAGATTCAACGCTCCCCATCTGAGATTGGCTTGATACGTCAACATGTTCTGTTATATCTTCGTGGAGAATTGCTGCGACTAGCTCTTCCCATGGTGCGTAGATTTCATCGTCCTTCTCTTCGGTCCACTCCCTATCGATCCGAGCGTCTTTTTTCGGATCGTCTCGGTGGTGAGCAATGTGAAAATCCCCGCCGTCGCTGATATCGTATTCGGGAGCCATCAGCTAACATGTTACAAAGTATCCAAAATAACTCTTACCCCGAGTTAAAACAGCGATAGGCGGATCGGGAAGAACGCACAGTTGTAGGTTAGAAGATCACTATTCTTCTACATCTCGGTCAAATAGGTTAGACTGAATACGAGTCCAAACCTCTTCTAGAACGGCATCTCGGAGATACTCATTGACCAATTCCCCACCATCTGTCGAGATTGAATTTACCTCCTCCTCAGCAGATTCATAGTACGCACGCGCCGTGGCGTGGTTTTCATCTCTAACACGTGGGTAGATATCATCAGCCTCCTCCTGAATGGTGTCTTCAAGCTCGTCACCGAGAACGACAATTGAAGATCCATTTGTCTCCCGAGATTCAATATTTAGTCGCTCTCGAAGACGTTCTTCGACCCCATCGATGATTTTTGACCGTGTGTCTTGTGCCGAGATACTCGATAGTCTTGACGAGTGGTGGCGAATATGGCTCTTGACCTCTGACTTGAATGACGACTCCAGCATCACCGGCCCGTCGAATTTGTCGCGAATGTCTTGTTGAATTTCGCTCGCGATATGCGATTCGAACTCATCAATAGCGCTCATCACGAGGAACTCGCCGTCCAGATCGAGAATGTACCCGTCACTCTCGAACATGCTCGTGACGGCGGGGATAACGGGGCTATCGACGATCGTTTCCATTTTGTCGTTCGTGATAATCCCGTTTGTCGACTCGTTCGCGAGTCGCTCGTCGATCCCCGGTTGGTCGAGATGCTCCTCAAGTTGACTCCCGATAGTGTACACGTCGTGGGTCCGAGAGAGACGCTGAAGCATATTTCTTTTCACGAGTGAATCAATAAAGTAATCTGCATGATCCATTGGGAGGTCGAACGTCCGTCGAAGGGTTTCACCGCTAAATACGATGTGTACACGATAGGTATCCTCAATCCTGTCAATAATCTCCTCGTTGTCACCGGGCGAGGCGCCGAACGGATTGACGAAGTAAACCTCTTTTTCGACATGCTCGATATCTTTCTGGCTATCCTCTGCGAACTCGTTCAGTCCGTCTCGAATATCATCATGAGATACGTCAGGCGCATTAAGACGTCCTGAACGCTTTTCTTGGTACTCACTTTGGATGAAGGACCGTTTTTCAGGCAGATTCACGTATCCGTTAAGATCATTCGCCGCTGCTCGGACCGCGTCTTCCAGCGCTTCTTTATCAGGGCTTCTCCCGAGAGACATTGTCATCAGGACTATTTGCTTACTCATGTAAATATCTCGGGGTGATCGTGGTGTCGGTTCCAAAACCCAGGTATAGGATACGAAAAAGGGTGAAAATCATGTTCACCGACCAAGGAATTATGTTGGGTATTCTCATATTCTCAGTTACCAATGGCCGCCGTCACTAGCTCCACGACACTCTCGCTCACATTGGAAGTTGGGCATGACGAAACTTTGAGCCAGGGGGACTTCGTGGTTGTAGAAGGAACATCGTTGATCGCACAGATCTCTCATACCAAGACTGCCGGGGGAACATTTAGTGCTGAAGCAACATTTGTCGGAGAATATCCCGATCAGCCGATTCCGGAGGGAAACACGGTGTCTCCGGCACCGGCGAACCTGGTGCGGTCCGCCTTACGCCTGCCGAGTGACGGAGTCCATCTCGGTGAGATCCCGACGCTGGGTTCGGAAGTCTACCTCGACCCCAGCGTCTTGATGGAAAAACAGATTGGTGTTTTTGGTCGCACTGGGAGCGGAAAGTCATACTCTGCAGCTGTGTTGATCGAGGAACTTCTCGAACACGACATGCCGGTCGTCATCATCGATCCTCACGGAGAGTACACCAGTCTTCAGGTGGCTACAGACGGAACTCCCTCAGATTATCCCGTAAAACATTTTGCGAACTTAGAGTGGGTTCCCGAGGCAGACGCCGAACTTGATCTCGACTCGATGGATCTGACTGATTGTATCGCCCCTGGTCAAGCGACTATCATCGACCTTCACGGTCTTGGTGATGAACAAGAGCGGGTTGTGACCCAGTTTCTTGAAGACGCCTTTCTGGCTCGGAAGCGTGAGCAGATTCCAGGCGTGAAAATTGTTATCGAAGAAGCCCACAATTTCGCTACGAAGAATAAAAGCGAGACTCGATCAGTAATCCGAAACATCGCGAAAGAGGGTCGAAAATTCCAATTCACGCTCGGGATTGTGAGCCAGCGACCAAGCGGGATCGATCACAATGTCCGTGCACAGCTACAATCGATGGCTCTCCACAAGCTCACAGACGATACGGATGTGGCCAAAGCGATTGATATCACTGAAGGCATTGATTCGTCGTGGGACAACCAGATCCAACAGCTCAAGACTGGGAACTGTATTCTCGCTGGCGACCTGATTGCAAGCCCCACGTTTGTTGATGTCCGAGAGCGACGAACGATGCACCAATCAGGTGACGATGGTGGCCTCTTTTCGGCACGTGATCACGCAGCAGACCCTAAAGCACTGGAGGAACATCAATCAGAACTGGCCGAATACGTGGAGCAAGCAACTGCAGACCAACTTCGACAACACGTCCGAGAATTGACCCGGAAACGCGGGATGGACGCAGAAGATCTGAAAGAACTATCTGAAGGTGACCAATCACAGGTTTCAGAAGAGCTACTCGAAGATTTTCAAGAGGAGATCGGACAGAAGGCAGACACTATCGAGGAATTAAGATCAGATCTGGAAGAAAAAGATGAACGGATCAAACAACTACAACACCGTCTCGATCAACAGTCAAAGCCGAGTGGAGGACAACAGTCGGATTCTCGGGAAAAGAAACCAGACATAGACACCCCCCAACAACAGACTTCGGGGAGCTCCACGAGTCAAACTACTACGGGCGGAACGACGGACAGGTTGCTGAACGAGTTGGAGGATGGAGGTCCAGAGTACGACGGTGAATGGAGAACTCAGCCCGAAGAAGCGAGACCTCGCGAAGTCGTTCTCCGGAACGAACACGTTGTTCGGAAAGTACGATCGATGTATGATGAACTCGAACAATTAAGTAAGATCGAACGTCAAACACTACGATCGTTTAAACAGGAGGGGCCAATGAGTGGTGAAGATGCGTTTGAAAAAGCGAGTACCCCGTTCACAGACGCAGACTCTACTGAAGTAATCCAGTCCCTTCGTGAGGATGGTTTTATTGCTAGGAACGGCCGAGGGGCCTACGATTATAATCTAGACAATCGGGTTGAGAACCGATTCTATGATATCCTCCACAGAAAAGAGATGCCGTTTGTAATTGATGCTGTGGAGCAGAAGCTATAGCCAGATCGACGACAGGAAGAATGATACTGATGCTGACTGAAATGAGGCACCAAATCCGTTAAAGACTGGCGGTATCAATATCGCTCTCCTGTAGGAGATTGTTGATACGGAATAGTCGTCGCGGTCGGAAACCGAAACCGGCACGCTGACACGCTCTTCGACCGATTTTCAGATCAGCAGAACTCTCGTAGAATCGCAGGACTGCTCGCCATCAACAATGTGCTACACATGAGCGTACCCGGTTATTTGTGGCATCTCTTTGAGCAGGTCGATCGTCATGCGGTAGGATGTATCGAGGTATATTCGGAGACAATGGAGGGAAGCGAGTGCGTAGTCGGCAGTAACTCTGTGGGCAACTGGGACAACTTCGCCAATGAAGCGGGAGGTTTTGGTCATGAACAACTGAAGTCTCCCGCTTCAGTTCCTTCGATTTAGCGTCCCACCTCTCTGCTGTATGGCGATTCAACACAGCCGTTCAAGAGCAGCCTCTAGGTGATCAGTGAAGATACCGTCTTGGTTGGGAAACCTACTTATTGGCTCCACAACTTGTTTTCTATTGATGGGACGACCAATCCGTGTCTCTATCCCACGTCGAATTCTATCCAGCGAAAACCCCGTCCGTCAGGAGTACATCAGTACGATAGCCGACATGGATCTCAGTATCGAGCTGTTCACGCCAGACTCGCCGATGGGAAATGGACCACTCGGATCGTTCCTCAACGAAGAACTGTACAACGAATCCGCAGTGGAACGTGCATCGCAACTTGCTCTCGACGTGGAATCAGTCCACTGTACCCCTTTGCTCAGTGGCTGTA
>LFCJ01000690.1_pt1 | contig 21877 bp, 16 predicted proteins | sample 643141 | NCBI WGS metagenome assembly LFCJ01 (sample SAMN03766243, study PRJNA286221) | soda lake metagenome | biome: soda lake; feature: Kulunda steppe; material: water; isolation source: sample B1-Br-g2 brine of Lake Bitter-1 | place: Russia: Kulunda steppe | collected 2010-07
AAGGCGCGGTCGGTGAGGTCGACGATGCCGGCCACCCGGGCCTCGCGCCCGGCGTGGGTCACGCGTATCACCAGGGGGCTCTCGATATTCTGGCTGCCGCCGGTGACGGTCTCGCCCGGACGCCGGGTCACCGGCAGGTACTCGCCGGTGAGCATGGACTCGTCGAGGCTCGACTCGCCGTCCTCGATGACGCCGTCGGCGGGCACCCCGTGGCCGGGCTTGACCAGCACCCGGTCGCCGGCGGCCAGCTCGCTGGCGGGGAGGATGCGCTCTTCGCCCTCCTCGGTAAGGCGAATCGCCGAGAGCGGCAGGGCGCCCGCCATGGCGTTGCCGCTGTGGCCGCTGCGCCGCCGGGCGCGGGTCTCCACGTAGCGCCCGAAGAGCAGGAAGAAGGTGAACATGGCCGCCGAGTCGAAGTATACCTCGCCTTGGCCGGTGATCACCGCATAGCCGCTGGCCGCATAGGCGAAGCCGATGGCCAGGGAGACGGGGATGTCCATGCCCAGCACCCGGGTGCGCAGGTCGCGCACCGCGTTGCGAAAGAAGGGGGCCGCCGAGAAGAACACCACCGGCGTGGTCAGGGCGAAGGAGAGCCAGTGGAAGAGGGCGTAGAAGTCCTCGCTGATTCCCTCGGGGCCGGCCACGTAGATGGGGATGGAGAACATCATCACCTGCGCCATGCCCACCGCGGCGATGATCAGCCGACGCACGTTCATGCGCTCCTCGCGCTGCAGGCGCGCCTGAGCCTCGTCGGGCTCGTAGGGCTGAGCCTGATAGCCGATGGCGGCCATTTCGGCCAGCAGCCGCGACAGCTGGACCGCCTCGGGATCCCAGCTCACCCGCACCCGGTGGTGGCTGAGGTTGACCGCGCTGGACTCGACGCCGGGGATGGCGTTGAGTCGGTGCTCGATCAGCCAGGCGCAGGCCGCACAGGTGATGCCGTCCACCGCCAGAGTGGCGTGGACCCGGCCGCTGTCGTCGCCCTCCGGGTGCACGAACTGGCGCTGCAGCCCCGGGTCGTCGAATATCGCCCAGGTCTCGGCGCGGAGCGTCTCCCGGTCGTCGGGCCGTTCCGGGAGCTCGGTGCGAAAGCGGTAGTAGCTCTCCAGGCCGCCATCGACGATGGCGTGGGCGACCGCCTCGCAGCCGGGACAGCAGAGCGGCTGGCGGGTGTCATCGAGGATGATCGACCAGGGGGCGCCGGGAGGAACCCGGCTGCCGCAGTGGTAACACTCCGCCGAGCCGACAGCGACGGCGTCACTCATGGGTGCAGAATACCTTGCCGCTCAGGCATGTCAGGAGTCGCCGGCGGGAGCGGCTCGGCCCGGCGTCAGGCTTATCGCCTCCTCGTCGGGAAAGCGGCCCTCGCCCACCAGGCGCCACTCGGGATCGTCGTCCCGGGGCTCCAGCTGCAGGTACCAGCGGTGGCGCAGGTTGTCCGGCGCCTGCCCCAGGTAGCGGCCGTCGCGCACATGCTCCAGGGTGATCTCGACATCGCGATCGTCCCGGGTGGGAAAGATCAGCTCGAAGTCGAGCTTCTCCGGGAAGGTGTCGCCACCCTCCATATCCACCACCACATCGCTGGTCAGCGGATCGATGCGCAGGCTGGCGGAAAGGCCCAGCTCGGCGGCACGTTCCTGCTTGGCCAGCACCATGTTGATGGCGCGGCCATGCTCGTAGTAGTCCTCCTGCACCATGCCGTCGGCGCTTCTCACAGCCATCACGGCCAGGGTGCTGCTGGCACCGATGGAGGTGAACAGAAGGCCCAGCAGCAGCCAGGGCCAGAATTGCTTGTACCAGGGGGTCACGGGGTGGGACATGGTTATCTCCGGATCTCGCCGATGAAGCGGGTATCGCGCTCCAGCGCGATGTCTGGGTGATCATCGGCCTCGATGCGCAGGGTAATGGGGTGGCTGGGGAGATCGATCACCTCGGGATCAATGGTGATCTGGACGATGGCGCGGCGGGTCGCGCCGGCCGGCACCTCGATGCGGTCAGTGTCCATGGCGAGGTCGGGCAGGCCCTCGGCGGTCAGCTGGTAGCGGTGATCCTGATCGTCGAGGTTGCGTACCGTCAGCACGTAGACGTTGCTCAGCCGGCCATCGCGGGTCATCTGGTAGAGCTGGGTACGTTCGCGTTCCACCTCGAAGCCCAGCGGCATGCGATCGCTCACCGCCCAGGCGAAGACGCTGATCATCACCAGCAGCACGGCGAGATAGCCCATCAGGCGCGGGCGCAGGATACGGCTCGGCTTGCCCTCCAGGGCGTTCTCGGTGGTGTAGCGCACCAGCCCGCGGGGATACCCCATGCGGTCCATCACGCTGTCGCAGGCATCGATGCAGGCCGCGCAGGTGATGCACTCGTACTGCAGGCCGTCACGGATATCGATGCCGGTGGGACAGACCTGGACGCAGAGGTCGCAGTCGATGCAGTCGCCGTGGCCTGCCTCCCTGGCCTCGGCGTGGCTTAGGCTCTTCTTGCGGGCGCCGCGGGGCTCTCCGCGCGCCGCGTCGTAGGAGACGATCAGGGTGTCGCGGTCGAACATCACCGACTGGAAGCGGGCGTAGGGGCACATGTAGATGCACACCTGCTCGCGCAGCCAGCCGGCGTTGAGGTAGGTGAACACCAGGAAGAAGCCGACCCAGAAGTAGGACCAGCCGTGGGCCTGCAGAGTCGGCAGGTCGATGACCAGCTGGCGTATCGGCGTGAAGTAGCCGACGAAGGTGACCCCCGTGGCCAGTGCGATCAGCAGCCAGAGACTGTGCTTGGCACCCTTGCGCCACAGCTTGTCGGCACTGAGGGCCTGCTGATCGAGCTTGATGCGCCGGTTGCGGCTGCCTTCCAGACGGTGTTCAAGCCAGATGAACAGGAAGGTCCAGACGCTCTGCGGGCAGGTGTAGCCGCACCAGACGCGGCCGGCGAATACCGTGATGAAGAAGAGCCCGAAGGCGCAGATGATCAGCAGCCAGGAGAGCAGCATGAACTCCTGGGGGTAGAAGGTGGCAGCGAAGATGTGGAATTCGCGGCCGGGCAGGTCGAACCAGATCGCCGGACGATCTCCCCAGGGCACCCAGGGCAGCAGGAAGAAGCCCAGCATCAGCAGCCAGTTGGAGGCGCGCCGGAGTCGCTGGAAGACACCCTTGATCTCCCGTACGTAGATATGACGCCGCTTGGCATACATCTCCTGTTGCACCGTGCCCTGCTGAACCGAGCCGTCGGGCGAATGGTGCTCGACCGGCGGCGTGACATCGCGGGTGGGAATCTTGTCGCTCATGGCAGGCTCATGGCAAGGGGAGGAGAGGAGGAGCACCGGTGTGTTGCGGCGCAACCATTGTATCGAGACGCTGGCTCAACGAGAAAGGGTGCGACGCGAGGTCGCACCCTTCGGACGGCTCAGGGTGGCCGACTCAGTCCCGGAAGCGCAGGCTGTAGACGTAGGCCGCGACCAGGTGAACGCGCTCCTCGCCGATGTAGGCTTCCTGCGCCGGCATATGGCCGTTACGGCCGTTGCGCAGGCTCTGACGAATGGAGTCCGCCACGCTCTGGCCCGGTCTCTGGTAGAGCCAGATGTCGTTGGTCAGGTTGGGGGCGCCCAGCGCCTGGTTGCCGGTGCCGTCGGGCATGTGGCAGGCGGCGCAGACCGAAGCGTAGGTGGCGGCGCCGCGCTCGGCGCGCTCCTCGTCATGCTCCAGATCCGACAGTGCCAGGGTGTACTGGGTGAGGTTCTCGATATTCTCCTCGCCGAGCTGCTGCCAGGAGGGCATCAGGCCGTTACGCCCGCGCACCAGGCTGGTGACGATATTCTCGGGCTCGCCGCCGTAGAGCCAGTCGTCGTTGGTCAGGTTGGGGAAGCCGTAGCCGCCCTGGGCGTTGGAGCCGTGGCACACCGCGCAGTTGTTGAGATAGATGCGTTCGGCCACCTGCATGGCCTCCTCATCCTGGGCCAGTTCGGGGATCGGGATCTCCTGATACTGGGCGAAGATCGGCGTGAAGCGCTCCTCGGCGCGGGCCACTTCCTCCTCCCACTGCCCCTCCTGGGTCCAGCCCAGCAGGCCGGCGAAGTTGCCGAGGCCGGGGTAGAGCACCAGATAGCCCAGGGCGAAGATCACGGTGCCCACGTAGAGCTGGAACCACCAGCGCGGCAGCGGGTTGTCGTACTCCTCGATGCCGTCCGCGGCGTGTCCGGTGGTCTCGACGTTGCCGTCGGCATCGGGGATCTTGTCGGTCTTGCGGTTGGCGTAGAGCAGCCAGAAGGCAATGCCGATGGAGCCCAGCGTGATGACGATGATCCAGGCGCTCCAGAACCCGGAAAGGGAGTCTCCCCAGAGATTGTTCATGTGTTCCTCTCTCCCTTGCTCTTGCGGGAATCGGCCCCGTTAGGCGAGGCGCTCTTGTCACGGTTCGCGAGATCATCATCATCGTCGGCGAAGGGCAGCTGGGCCGCCTCGTCGAAGTCAGGCTTGCGCCGCTTCGAGTAGGCCCACCAGGTGATGCCGATGAAGGCCACGATCAGCAGGCCGGTGATGATGCCGCGGAAGGTCCCGGTATCCATGATCAGCGGGTTCCCTCGAGCACGGTGCCCAGCTGCTGCAGATAGGCAACCAGCGCGGTGATTTCCTGCTCGCCGCGCACCTCGCGGGTGGCGTTCTCGATGTCCTCGTCAGTGTAGGGCACGCCCAGGGTGCGCAGGGCGCGCATCTTCTTCGGCGTGTCTTCGCCGTCGAGAGTGCGCTCGAAGAGCCACGGGTAGGCCGGCATGATCGACTCGGGCACCACGTCGCGCGGGTTGTACATGTGGGCGCGGTGCCAGTCGTCGCTGTAGCGTCCGCCGACCCGGGCCAGATCCGGGCCGGTGCGCTTGGAGCCCCACAGGAAGTTGTGGTCGTAGACCGTCTCGCCGGCCACGTTGTAGTGGCCGTAGCGCTCGGTCTCGGCACGGAAGGGGCGAATCATCTGCGAGTGGCAGCCGACGCAGCCCTCGCGGCGATAGATGTCGCGACCTTCCAGCTCCAGCGCGGTGAGGGGGCGCAGCCCCTCCACCGGCTCCGTGGTCTGCTTCTGGAAGAACAGCGGCACGACCTCAGCCAGGCCGCCGAAGCTGATGACCACCAGGATCAGCACGGCGAGCAGGCCAACGTTCTTTTCGACAATCTCGTGTTTCATTGGTGTCGGTATCCCCGGTTGGCTCAGGCAGTCTGCGGCAGCGGCTGACGGGCGTCTTCGCCGCGCTTGACGGTCATGGTGACGTTATAGGCCATGATCAGCATGCCCACGATCCAGCACAGGCCGCCGATCAGGCGCACGATATAGCCAGGCCCACTGGCCTCGACGGACTCGATGAAGGTGTACATCAGGGTGCCGTCGGGGTTGATGGCGCGCCACATCAGGCCCTGCAGGATGCCGTTGACCCACATGGAGGCGATATAGAGCACGGTGCCGACGGTCGCCAGCCAGAAGTGCACGGCAATCATGCCCACGGAGTACATCTCGGTGCGGCCGAAGAGGCGCGGGATCAGGTGGTACATGGAGCCGATGGTGATCATCGCCACCCAGCCCAGGGCGCCCGAGTGCACGTGGCCGATGGTCCAGTCGGTGTAGTGGGAGAGGGCGTTGACGGTCTTGATGGCCATCATCGGCCCCTCGAAGGTCGACATGCCGTAGAACGACAGGGCCACCACCAGGAAACGCAGGGTCGGGTCGGTGCGCAGCTTATGCCAGGCGCCGGAGAGGGTCATCATGCCGTTGATCATGCCGCCCCAGGAGGGGGCCAGCAGGATGATCGACATCACCATGCCCAGCGACTGGGCCCAGTTGGGGAGGGCGGTATAGTGCAGGTGGTGCGGGCCGGCCCACATGTAGACCATGATCAGCGACCAGAAGTGGACGATGGAGAGCCGGTAGGAGTAGACCGGGCGCTCGGCCTGCTTGGGCACGAAGTAGTACATCATCCCCAGGAAGCCGGCGGTCAGGAAGAAGCCCACCGCGTTATGGCCGTACCACCACTGCACCATGGCGTCGATGGCGCCGGCATAGATGGAGATCGAGTACATGGCGGTGACCGGGATGGCGGCATTGTTGACGATGTGCAGCACCGCGACGGTCAGGATGAAGGCGGCGAAGAACCAGTTGGCCACGTAGATGTGGGAGGTCTTGCGCTGCTTGATGGTCATCAGGAAGACAATGGCATAGCTGACCCACACGATGGCGATCAGGATGTTGATCGGCCACTCCAGCTCGGCATACTCCTTGGTGGTGGTGTAGCCCAGCGGCAGGGTGATCACCGCCGAGAGAATGACCGCCTGCCAGCCCCAGAAGGTGAAAGCGGCGAGCCTGTCGGACCACAGGCGGGTCTGACAGGTCCGCTGAACCACGTAGTACGAGGTGGCGAACAGCGCGGAACCCCCGAAGGCGAAGATCACGGCGTTGGTGTGCAGTGGCCGCAGGCGGCCGAAGCTGGTCCAGGGCAGGTCGAGGTTGAGTTGCGGCCAAACCAGTTGTGCGGCGAGGATGACGCCTAGGAGCATTCCCACAATGCCCCACACTACTGTCATGATCGCGAACTGCCGAACTACCTTGTAGTTGTAGGTCGGGTGTTCCAGTGCTGTGCTCATGTCAGGTTCCCATCGAACGCGGTAGCGGGTTGAAGCTGCGTCAGTTTGCCACGGACCCAGCGCCCCCAGGATGATGCAGGTCAAGAGGGCTCCGATTCTATCGCAGCCCGGCCCAATCCTGAACACGCCAATCGGCGTAAAAGGTAGAACTCGTCAAGGAGGTATGATGTCGCATTATCCTTATCAGGATTATGCCCCCGTTACCCCAGGGGTCTGTCGCGACCGCCTCGAGGCGGGCCAGACGGGTCGCTGGTGGCTTCCCGATGGCCCCCTGGAGGTGCGCGGCGAGGCGCGTGTCGGCCGCCTGCTGGTGGCTCACGGGGCCGGCGCCGGTCAGGATTCCACATTTCTCGAGCGCTGTCGCGATGCCCTCGCCGAGCGCGGCGTGCAGACCCTGGCCATCGAGTTTGCCTACCTGCAGCAGATGCGCCGTGAAGCGCGTCGCCGCCCGCCGCCGCGGGTCGATCGGCTGGTCGATGAGCTGGCTCGCTGGTGCGACCTTCTGTCACACCCTTCGCTGCCGCCGCTGTGGCTTGGCGGCAAGTCCATGGGCGGCCGAGTGGCCAGTCTGCTGGCGGCCCGTGATGATGCCCCCGGACTGGTGCTGTGCGGTTACCCCTTTCATCCCCCCGGCAAGCCCGACACCCTGCGTCTCTCCCACTGGCCGCTGATCGGCTGCCCGACGCTGGTGGTGCAGGGTAGTCGCGACCCCTTCGGGAGTCGCGAGGAGCTCGCCGGCTACGATCTCGGCGACGCCAGGGTGCACCTGCTCGAGGATGGGGACCACGACTGGCGCCCGCGGCGCGCCAGCGGGCGCAGCCAGGCGTCGCTGATCGATGAGGCGGCCGAGGCGATCGCCGGCTTCATGGCCGAGCACGCCTGAGTCCGGGGCCGCCGCGCCAGGCGCGGCGGAAGCGGTCGAGGCGTATCCTGCCGGGAAAGCAAAAGTCGTTGACATCGGCGCTGCCCCCTGTAGAATGCAGCGCCACGTGACCAGGGGTGGTTAGCTCAGCTGGGAGAGCACCAGCCTTACAAGCTGGGGGTCACAGGTTCGAACCCTGTACCACCCACCATCAGCCCGCGGGCAGACGGTGATCACGTAGAAAGCACGCAGCGGACCGGTAGTTCAGTTGGTTAGAATGCCGGCCTGTCACGCCGGAGGTCGCGGGTTCGAGTCCCGTCCGGTCCGCCAACGTGTTTTCGCCAGGTGTCATCTTGCGGACCGGTAGTTCAGTTGGTTAGAATGCCGGCCTGTCACGCCGGAGGTCGCGGGTTCGAGTCCCGTCCGGTCCGCCACGATGATGGCCTGACAGCAGCAATAAGCAGTACGTCAAGACGCAGCACGCTTTGCAGTTTACGTGGGTGATTAGCTCAGTTGGTTAGAGCACCAGCCTCACATGCTGGGGGTCACTGGTTCGAATCCGGTATCACCCACCACGCGGACCGGTAGTTCAGTTGGTTAGAATGCCGGCCTGTCACGCCGGAGGTCGCGGGTTCGAGTCCCGTCCGGTCCGCCATTCTGCATCCAGAGCGCTGTGCACGAATACCGCAAGCCTCGAGCCTCACGGCTCGGGGCTTTGTCGTTTCCGGCGACGGGATTTCCGCCTTTCGCCTCCGCTCCCTTTCCCTCCCGCGCCTTCTCCCCCGCTCCCTCTCTCACGGGGCATGGCGTCGCGCCCCGCTGCATCATCGGCTTTGCACCCCCGGAAGAACTATCATACAGTTGTTTGAATTTCTGGCCTTGCCACCCCTTGCCCCCAACAACCATCAGGAGTGCGCCGTGACTGCCTACCCTCATCTGTTTCGCCCCCTGTCGGTGGGCCACCTGACGCTCCCCAACCGGGTGCTGATGGGCTCCATGCACACCAATCTGGAGGAGACCCCCGGCGGCTTCGAACGCCTGGCCGTCTTCTACGCCGAGCGGGTCCGGGAGGGCGTGGCGCTGATCGTGACCGGCGGCATTGCCCCCAACCCCGAAGGCGCCGTCTTCCAGGGCGCCGCGACCCTGGAGCGTGAGGAGCAGCTGCCCGAGCATCGGCGAGTGGCCCGGGCGGTGCATGCCGAAGGCGGGCGCATCTGCCTGCAGATCCTGCACGCCGGCCGCTACGCCTACTCTCCCGAGCTGGTCGCTCCCTCGGCCATCCAGGCGCCCATCAACGCCTTCATGCCGCGGGCGCTGACCGGCGACGAGGTGGAGCAGCAGATCGCCGACTATGTGCGCTGTGCCACCCTGGCCAGGGAGGCCGGCTATGACGGCGTGGAGGTGATGGGTTCGGAGGGCTACCTGATCAACCAGTTCGTCTGCCGGCGCACCAATCACCGCGACGATGAGTGGGGTGGGGCCTTCGAGAACCGCATCCGTTTTCCGGTGGAGGTCGTGCGGCGCATCCGCGAGGCGGTGGGCGACGACTTCCTGATCATCTTCCGGCTCTCCATGATCGACCTGGTGGAGGAGGGCAGCACCCATGAGGAGGTGGTGGCCCTGGGGCGTGCCGTCGAGGCGGCCGGTGCCAGCCTGATCAATACCGGCATCGGCTGGCACGAGGCCCGCGTGCCGACCATCGTCACCAGCGTGCCCCGGGCGGCCTTCACCGAAGTGACCCGGCGCATGAAGGCCGAGCTGTCGGTGCCGCTGATCACCACCAACCGCATCAACATGCCGGAGGTGGCGGAGCGGGTGCTCGCCGAGGAGCATGCGGACATGGTCTCCATGGCGCGCCCCTTCCTGGCGGATCCGGCCTGGGTGAGCAAGGCCGCCGAGGGTCGGAGCGAGGAGATCAATACCTGCATCGCCTGCAACCAGGCCTGCCTGGATCACACCTTCGCGGGCAAGGCGACCTCCTGCCTGGTCAATCCCCGCGCCGGTCACGAGACCCAGCTCGTGATCGCGCCCGCCGACCGGCCCCGTCGGGTCGCCGTGGTGGGCGGCGGCCCGGCAGGCCTGTCGGCGGCCCTCACCGCGGCTCAGCGGGGGCATGCGGTGACCCTGTTCGAGCGCAGCGGCGAGCTGGGCGGTCAGTTCAACTATGCGCGGCGGATTCCCGGGAAGGAGGAGTTCGAGGAGACCCTGCGCTATTTCCGGGTGATGCTCGACAAGCACGGCGTGCGCGTGCGCCTCGACTGCGCGGCGGACCTCCAGGCGCTGCGCGACTTCGATGCGGTGGTGCTGGCCAGCGGCGTGCGCCCGCGCCGGCTCGAGCTGCCCGGCAGCGACCACCCGAAGGTGATGAGTTACCCCGCTGCGATCCTGCATCCGGAGCGGGTCGGGCGACGGGTCGCGATCATCGGCGCCGGCGGCATCGGCTTCGATGTGGCGGAGCTGCTCACTCACGTTGGACACCCCTCGCTGGCCCCCGATGCCTGGTGCGACGAGTGGGGCGTGGATCTGTCGGTCGCGACGCCGGGCGGTCTCAAGGCGCCGCGCCGTCCCGAGGTGCCGCGTCGGGTCTTCCTGCTGCAGCGCAAGGCCTCCAAGCCGGGCAAGAGCCTCGGCAAGACCACCGGCTGGGTGCATCGCGCCTCGCTCAGGCAGCGCGGCGTCGAGACCCTGGCCGGCTGCGACTACCGGGGCGTCGACGATGCCGGGCTGCATCTGCGGGTAGGGGGAGAGGATCGCCTGCTCGAGGTGGATAGCGTGGTGGTCTGCGCCGGCCAGGAACCGGTTCGCGAGCTGCTCGAACCGCTGCGCGCCCTGGGCCTGGAGGTGCATCTGATCGGCGGCGCCGAGGAGGCCGCGGAGCTGGATGCCAAGCGCGCCATCGAGCAGGGTACCCGCGCGGCAGCGGCGCTGTAGCCCTCCCCCCCCTCGCGGCGCTCGCCCGGGCGCCACCTGACGGGGCCCGCCGAGCCGATTCGGCTGGCTCCCGTCGCCTTGCGTTGGTAAAGCGCCCTCCTTGCCAACGAACCCTTGATCGCCATCAGGCTCTCATTGACATGAGACCCAGCGTTGATTCGATGTCCGCTAATGCGGTGCCGGAGTGTCCTACGCTGAGGTTGCCATGACCCGCGGGCGTCGCTGACGAAACAGGCGCCGGACCATCGGGCTTTAAGGAGGCAGCGATGAGCATCTTTGACCATGTGCAGAACCGTTATGAGCGCGTCCAGCAGGAAGAGCTGACCCTGCAGGAGTATCTGGAGCTCTGTCGCCGGGAGCCGTCGACGTTTGCATCGGCCGCCGAGCGTATGCTCGAGGCCATCGGCGAGCCCGAGGTGATCGATACCGCCAAGGATTCACGGCTGTCGCGGATCTTCTCCAACAAGGTCATTCGGCGCTATCCGTCGTTCGCGGAGTTCTACGGCATGGAGGAGGCGATCGAGCAGATCGTGTCCTACTTTCGCCATGCCGCCCAGGGCCTCGAGGAGCGCAAGCAGATCCTCTACCTGTTGGGGCCCGTGGGGGGCGGCAAGTCGTCCCTGGCCGAGCGGCTCAAGCTGCTGATGGAAAAAATTCCCTTTTATGCCATCAAGGGCTCGCCGGTCTACGAGTCGCCGCTGGGGCTCTTCTCCCCCGAGGAGGACGGCGAGCTGCTCGAGAAGGAGTACGGCATCCCCCGTCGCTACCTGAAGAGCGTGATGTCGCCCTGGGCCGCCAAGCGTCTCAAGGAGTATGGCGGCGACATTTCCCAGTTCCGGGTAGTGCGGCTGCACCCCTCTCGTCTCAACCAGATCGCCATCTCCAAGACCGAACCCGGCGACGAGAACAACCAGGACATCTCGTCGCTGGTGGGCAAGGTGGATATCCGCCAGCTCGAGCTGTACTCCCAGGATGATCCCGATGCCTACAGCTTCTCCGGCGGGCTGTGTCGCTCCAACCAGGGGCTGATGGAGTTCGTGGAGATGTTCAAGGCGCCGATCAAGGTGCTGCATCCGCTGCTGACGGCCACCCAGGAGGGCAACTACAACCCCACCGAGGGCATGGGCGCCATCCCCTTCGAGGGCATCGTGCTGGCCCACTCCAACGAGAGCGAGTGGCAGGCGTTTCGCAACAACCGCAACAACGAGGCCTTCCTCGACCGTGTCTACATCGTCAAGGTGCCCTACTGCCTGAGAGTCTCCGAGGAGGTCAAGATCTACGAGAAGCTGCTCGAGCACTCCTCGCTCAGCCAGGCGCCCTGTGCGCCGGACACCCTGCGCATGCTGGCGCAGTTCTCGGTGCTCTCGCGGCTCAAGGAACCCGACAACTCCAGCATCTACTCCAAGATGCGGGTCTACGACGGCGAGAACCTCAAGGACACCGATCCCAAGGCCAAGTCGATCCAGGAGTATCGCGACACCGCCGGGGTCGACGAGGGCATGGACGGCCTCTCGACCCGCTTCGCCTTCAAGATCCTCTCCAAGGTGTTCAACTTCGACAGTCACGAGGTGGCGGCCAATCCGGTGCACCTGCTCTACGTACTCGAGCAGCGCCTCGAGCAGGAGCAGCTGCCCAAGGAGGCCTTCGAACGCTACCTGCGCTATATCAAGGAGTTCCTGGCGCCGCGCTACGTGGACTTCATCGGCAAGGAGATCCAGACGGCGTATCTGGAGTCCTACTCCGAATATGGCCAGAACATCTTCGACCGCTACGTCACCTACGCCGACTTCTGGATCCAGGACCAGGAGTATCGCGACCCCGAGACCGGCGAGCTGTTCAACCGTCAGGCGCTCAACGAAGAGCTCGAGAAGATCGAGAAGCCGGCCGGCATCTCCAATCCCAAGGACTTCCGTCACGAGGTGGTCAACTTCGTGCTGCGGGCCCGCGCCCAGAACAACGGCATGAACCCCAGCTGGCAGTCCTACGAGAAGCTGCGCGGCGTGATCGAGCAGAAGATGTTCGCCAACACCGAGGAGCTGCTGCCGGTGATCTCCTTCAATGCCAAGGCCTCCCAGTCGGATCAGAAGAAGCACGAGGATTTCGTGGCCAGGATGGTGGATCGCGGTTACACCGAGAAGCAGGTCCGCCTGCTCTCCGAGTGGTACCTGCGGGTGCGCAAGTCGCAGTAGACCCAGGAGGTCAGCCATGACCTATTTCATCGATCGACGAGCCAATGCCAAGCACAAGAGCGCCGTCAACCGGCAGCGCTTTCTGGACCGCTATCGCACCCATATCAAGCGTTCGGTGGAGGAGGCGGTGAACCGCCGCTCCATCACCGACATGGAGCGCGGCGAGAAGGTCTCGATCCCGAGTCGCGATATCTCCGAGCCGGTGTTCCAGCACGGTTCGGGTGGCAAGCGCAGTATCGTGGCGCCGGGCAACCGGGAGTTCACCGAAGGCGATCGTCTGCGCCGCCCTCCCGGCGGTGAGGGCGGCGGAGCCGGTGAGGGCGCCGCCTCCGATCAGGGCGAAGGCATGGACGAGTTCGCCTTCACCCTCTCCCGGGAGGAGTTTCTCGATTTCGTCTTCGATGGTCTGGAGCTTCCCCACCTGGAGCGCAAGTCGCTGGCGGACCTCGATGAGGTGAAGCCGGTACGGGCGGGGCTGTCCAAGGAGGGGGTGCCGGCGCGCATCAACATCGTCCGCTCCATGCGCGAGGCCCATGCCCGGCGCATCGCCATGCGGGCTCCCATTCGTCGCGCCCTGCGCGAGGCGCGGGAGGCCCTGGCGCTCGAGGAGAGCAAGGACCCGGTGCTGCGTAACCCGGCGCGGATCACCGAGCTCAAGGCGGAGATCGAACGTCTGGAGAGACGCCTTGAGGCGGTGCCCTTCATCGACACCTTCGACCTGCGCTACAACAACCTGGTCAACCAGCCGATGCCCTCCAGCAAGGCGGTGATGTTCTGCATCATGGATGTTTCCGGCTCCATGACCCAGGCCCACAAGGACATCGCCAAGCGTTTCTTCCTGCTGCTCTACCTGTTCCTGGAGCGCAGCTACGAGAAGGTTGAGCTGGTCTTCGTGCGCCACCACACCGCCGCCAAGGAGGTGGACGAGGAGGAGTTCTTCTACTCCCGGGAGACCGGCGGCACCATCGTCTCCAGCGCTCTCACCATGGTCGACGAGATCATCGCCAGGCGCTATCCGCCGGGGCAGTGGAACCTCTATGTGGCCCAGGCCTCGGACGGCGACAACTGGGACGACGACTCCGTCACCTGCCGCGATCTGCTGCTCAAGTCGCTGATGCCGCGCCTGCAGTACTACACCTACGTGGAGATCACCCCCCACGCCCATCAGGCGCTATGGGAAGAGTACGAGACGGTGGCCGCCGAGTTTCCATCGCGTTTCGCCATGCGGCAGATCGTCGAGGCCGGGGACATCTATCCGGTGTTCCGTGAGCTGTTCAAGCGACGCGCTGCCGGCGGCTGAGCGCCGACGCGGCGCCGAGGAGGGACCATGACACGACGCAAGCCCATTGCCACCGGCTCCGACTGGAACTTCGAGATCCTGTCCGAGTTCGAGCGGGAGATCGCCCGGCTGGCCGACGAGTACCGGCTCGACACCTATCCCAACCAGATCGAAGTGATCACCACCGAGCAGATGATGGATGCCTACGCCAGCGTCGGCATGCCGGTGGGCTACCACCACTGGTCCTTCGGCAAGCAGTTCCTGGCGGTGGAGCAGGCCTACCGGCGCGGCCAGATGGGGCTGGCCTACGAGCTGGTGATCAACTCCGATCCCTGCATCGCCTACCTGATGGAGGAGAACACCCTGATGATGCAGGTGCTGGTGATGGCCCACGCCTGCTATGGCCACAACTCCTTCTTCAAGGGCAACTACCTCTTCCGCACCTGGACCGACGCCGGTTCCATCGTCGACTACCTGATGTTCGCCCGCAAGTATGTGGCCGAGTGCGAGGAGCGCCACGGCGTGGCGGCGGTAGAGCAGCTCCTGGACGCCTGCCATGCTCTGCAGAACTACGGCGTGGACCGCTACAAGCGCCCCTCGCCGATCTCCGCCGCCGAGGAGGCGCGTCGTCAGAAGGAGCGCGAGGCGTATCTGCAGGCCCAGGTCAACACTCTGTGGCGCACCATTCCCGGGCGAGTGTCCGAGGATGTGCTGGCCGGCGAGGACGATGAAGAGGATCCGCTGGGGCTGCATGCGGGGGGGCGTTACCCCGCCGAACCCCAGGAGAACCTGCTCTACTTTATCGAGAAGAACGCGCCGCTGCTGGCGCCCTGGCAGCGTGAGATCGTCCGCATCGTGCGCAAACTGGCCCAGTACTTCTACCCGCAGCGCCAGACGCAGGTGATGAACGAAGGGTGGGCCACCTTCTGGCACTACACCCTGATGAATCGGCTCTATGCGGAGGGGCTTGTCGACGAGGGGCTGATGCTGGAGTTCCTGCAGTCGCACACCGCGGTGGTGAATCAGCCTGCCTTCGACACTCCCTGGTACAGCGGGATCAACCCCTATGCGCTGGGCTTTGCCATCTTCAGCGACCTCAGGCGGCTGTGCGAGAGCCCGACGGAGGAGGATCGGCAGTGGTTTCCCGACAGTGCCGGCAGTGACTGGCGGGAGACCCTGGAGTTCGCCATGAAGAACTTCAAGGATGAGTCCTTCATTCAGCAGTTCCTGTCGCCCAAGGTGATCCGGGACCTCAAGCTGTTCATGGTGGTGGATGACGATCAGGACGATATGCTCGAGGTCGGCGCCATTCATGACGAACGCGGCTACCGGCGCGTTCGCGAGGCGCTCGCCGCCCAGTATGCCCTTTCGCTTCGCGAGCCCAATATCCAGATCTACAAGGCGGATATCCGTGGCGACCGCTCGCTGACCCTGCGTCACATCCAGGACAGCCGCCGTCCCCTGGCGCGCAGCGTCTATCCGGTGATCCGCCACCTGCATCAGCTGTGGGGGTTCCCGGTCGTGCTGGAGTCGGTGGAGAATGACGAGGTCGTGCGCCGCTATCAGTGGCCGCTGCCGGATGAGGCGGCCCGCGCCTGAAACAACAGAACCCGCGCCGAGGCGCGGGTTCTGTGTACCGGGGCCTTTGTTGCCCGGCTATCAGCCCTGAGCTGTCCAGGACTGGCACCAGCCCTTGGGCTCGACGCTGTTCTGCGGGAACAGGGTGCAGCCCTCGGAGTCAGCTTGCCAGAACATGCAGTTGTCGCAGTACTCGCCCTCCTCGAAGGCGGGGTGATCGGAGGCGTCCTCGGCCACTTCGACGTAGTTCAGGGCCTTGGCCTCCTCGCTCTCGGGGTCGAGGCGCGGCAGGGTATCGGCGAAGGCGGTCTTGGAGAGGATGCCGGCGCCGAGCGGGAGGGCGGCGAGGCCCAGCAGGCTGTTGCGCATGAAGTCACGGCGGCTATGGTTGGCCATGGGTTCTCCTTAACTTGTCACGGTTGCAGGAATGATTCCTGTTCTTTTTTCACTGTCTTGCGGGTGGTTGAGCCACCTCTTGCTCCGACAGGGGCTGCCCGGCAGAGTTCGCAGACCATGTTAGTTGAGTGCCTGTAGGGATGCGAATATGCTTTTCTGCATGCGGCAATCTGCCGCAGTGTGCGCACCGAGCCAAGGAGGCCCGATGATCTTCACCCGCTTTGATTCCCCGCTGGGAGAGATACTGCTGTGCGCCAACGACCGCGGGCTGACTCGCCTGGTGCTGGACGCCGGAGCGCAGCCCGAGCTGGAGGAAGGGCGCCGCGATGACGAGGCCCTGTTGGCGGCCCGGGACCAGCTGCTGGCCTATCTGGAGGGGCGGCGGCGGCGCTTCAGTCTGACGCTGTCGCCCGGCGGCAGCGACTTCCAGCGCGAGGTCTGGTCGGCGCTGCTGCGCATTCCCTGGGGCGAGACCCGCACCTATGGCGAGCTGGCGCGGCGCCTGGGCCGCGAGGGGGCGGCGCGGGCGATCGGCACCGCCAACGGCGCCAATCCGCTGCCCCTCCTGATTCCCTGCCATCGGGTGGTAGCCGCCAGCGGCCTGGGGGGCTACAGCGGGGGGCTGGCGCTCAAGCGCTGGCTTCTCGAGCTGGAGGGCAGCCTGTCCGGCTGAGCCGCGATTCTGCCGCACGGCCGGCGCTGCTATACTCGCGCCATCGCTGGCTGCTGCCAGCCGGATATCCACCGTGCCCCGAGGGGCACGCAGCAGGGAGAGTGCCCGATGCAGAATGCCGTGATCCTGATCAATGCCGAGAAGGGGCAGGTGAAGGCGGTGGCCGAGCGCCTGGCCGACGTGGAGGGAATCAGCGAGGTCTATTCCACCTGCGGGCGCTATGACCTGGTCGCCATTGCCCGGACCCGCGACTTCGAGAGCCTGGCGGAGCTGGTCACCGAGCGCTTGAACGCCGTGGAGGGAATTCGCGACACCGAGACCCTCAATGCCATGCAGGTTCACTCCCGCCACGATCTGGAGACGATGTTCTCGCTGGGCTGGTAGGTCCGGGCCCCGGAGCCCCGGTCCTGCTCCCGTTTCTGTCCCGCCGCTGGAAGCCGCTTCAAGGATGAGTCGTCGTCGTTCCCCCGTCACGCGCTGGCGCCGCCAGGCGCGTCGCTTCGGCATCACGCTGGTGTTCGTGCTGGTCACCTCCGGCCTCTGGTACGGTCAGGAGCGCCAGGTGCGCGACAAGCTGGTGTGGATGGGCGTGCCCGAGTGGCAGAGCCTGACGCCCACCAGCCTGCACCGTGTGCTGCGCAACGAGGGCTTTCTGGTGGGCTGGTCCGATGTGCGGGTCAATCCGCTGTGGGTCAGCTACCGGCTCCATGCGGTGGACGACCCCGGCGCGGGGCCGCGGCCGAACTTCCAGCGCGACTGGCGAACCCTCTGGCCGATCGCCGCCGATCACTACGCCGGCAGCGGCTATGACCGCGGCCATATGGCGCCCAACTACGCCATCGCGGCGGTGCACGGGCCCCAGGCCCAGCGCGACACCTTCTACATGAGCAACATGTCGCCCCAGCGTCCGGATCTCAATCGGCGCCTGTGGCAGCGTCTCGAGGAGGCGGTGATCGATCACTTCGTGCCCCGCTTCGGTGAGGTGCAGGTGATCACCGGTCCGGTCTTTCCCGAGGACTTTCTCGACAACGTCCTCAACCGGGTCGGGCTGGTAGAGATTCCCGAAGCCTTCTACAAGATCATCGCGGTGCCGGGTGAGACGCCGCGGGTGCTGGCCTTCATCATGCCCCAGGAAGTGGCGGGCAATGAGCCGCTGGACGACTATCTGGTGAGCGTCGACGAGATCGAGGCGCGCACCGGGCTCAACTTCTTCCCGCGGCTGCCCGAGGAGATAGCCGAGGTGCTGGAGGGGGAGGTGATGACCCGCGGCTGGGCGCTGGAGGAGGTGGCGCGGCGGCCGGGGCGTTTTCAGTAGTCCGTCACGGAGTCCGGACACGAAAAAGCCGCGATGCGAGTCGCGGCTTCCTATGATGTTCTTGCAGTGCTGCTGTTGCGATACGGCGCGTGTCTGAATCAGTCGGCATGAGGCGATATGAAGTGGTGCCCAGGAGAGGACTTGAACCTCCACATCCGTAAGGATACTAGCACCTGAAGCTAGCGCGTCTACCAATTCCGCCACCTGGGCGCATCATGCATGTCGTCGTGTTCGCGGCTATCCCGAAGGATGGTGCCCAGGAGAGGACTTGAACCTCCACATCCGTAAGGATACTAGCACCTGAAGCTAGCGCGTCTACCAATTCCGCCACCTGGGCGAACACGAGCGATTCGAGCTGATAAAGAGCGTGGGAGCGAACTCCCGATCATCGATCCCGGGGGAGCGATGGTGCCCAGAAGAGGACTTGAACCTCCACGTCCGTAAGGACACTAGCACCTGAAGCTAGCGCGTCTACCAATTCCGCCATCTGGGCAGGCGATGCGCATGATACCCGATTCCAGCGCCATTGCAAGGGGGGCGAGGTCGGTCGCGGCTTTTTTCAGCGCGAACCTGCCGAGGCGCCGGTTGTTCGTGGCAGACCAAGGTTGGGTGGCAGGCCGGGCGGCGCTATACTGCGCTCATGACAATTGATTTGACAAGCCATGCTTCATCCCCGCGGCGCCCGTGCGCCTCTACCCTCCTGCCGTCCCCGACCCTGCCAAGGATGCTTTCCGCATGACCCACTGGACGCTCAGCGACGACCCGCACGCCAGCCGCGAGGCACATAAGTACGATAATCCTGCCCCCAGCCGGGAGTACCTGCTCGCCCGGCTCGAGGAGGTTGGCAAGCCGATCACCCACGAGACCATGAGCCGTCTGCTGGGCCTCGACGACGAGGACCTTCAGGAAGCCGTGCGGCGTCGCCTGGCCGCCATGGAGCGCGACGGGCAGGTGCTGCGCAATCGTGCCGGCGCCTATGCGCTGATCGACAAGCTCGACCTGATCCGCGGCAAGGTGCTCGGCCACCGCGACGGCTTCGGCTTCCTGATCCGCGAGGACGGCAAGAAGCCCGACCTGGTGCTGCCGCCCCGTCAGATGCGCCGTGCCTTCCATGGCGATTACGTGCTGGCGCGGGTCAGCGGGCGGGATCGTCGCGGCCGCGACGAGGCGACCATCGCCGAGGTGCTCGCCCACAATACCCAGACCATCGTTGGCGTCTACCGCGAGAACACCCCCGAGTTTGGGGTGCTGATTCCCGAGAACCCGCGCATCACCCAGGAGGTGATCATCCCGCACAGCGCCTGCGGCGGGGCGAAGGATGGCCAGGTGATCTCGGCGAAGATCGTGAAGCAGCCCGCCACTCGGGTGCAGCCGGTGGGCGAGGTGATCGAGGTGCTCGGTGAGCGCATGGATCCCGGGATGGAGATCGATATCGCCATCCGCAGCTATGAGATCCCCGCCGAATTTCCGCCGGAAGTTCACGATCAGATCGCCAGCATGTCCGCCGAGGTGGCCGACGAGGACAAGCAGCGCCGCATCGATCTGCGCGACGTGCCGCTGGTGACCATCGATGACGAGAGCGCCAAGGACTTCGACGACGCCGTCTGTGCCTGGAAGACCAAGTCCGGCAGCTGGAAGCTGCTGGTGGCCATTGCCGATGTCTCCCACTACGTCCGCCCGGGCAGCGCCCTGGACCAGGAGGCCATTCGCCGCGGCAACTCGGTCTACTTCCCCGGGCAGGTGGTGCCCATGCTGCCGGAGCTGCTCTCCAACGGGCTCTGCTCGCTCAATCCGGCCGTCGACCGCTTGGCCCTGGTCTGCGAGATGAATATTTCCCAGAGCGGTGCCATCAGCCGCTATCGCTTCTACGAGGCGGTGTTCCAGTCCCATGCGCGCCTGACCTACAACAAGGTGGCGGCGATCCTCGACGAGGACGACGCCAGCGGCGATGCGCTGCGCGAGGAGCACCGCGAGCTGGTTCCCTCGCTGAAGAACCTGCACGCCCTCTATCGCGTGCTGCGTGAGGCGCGGGAGGCTCGCGGCGCCATCGACTTCGAGACCACCGAGACCGCCATCGTCTTCAACGAGGAGCGCAAGATCGAGAAGATCGTCCCGCGCTCGCGCAACGATGCCCACAAGATCATCGAAGAGTGCATGCTGGCGGCCAACGTGGCTACGGCGCGCTTCCTCGACAAGCACGATCTGCCGGCTCTCTATCGCATCCACGAGAAGCCCTCTCCCGAGCGCCTCGACAAGCTGCGCCTCTTCCTGGCCGAGCTGGGCCTGTCGCTGGGCGGTGGCGATGATCCCACCCCCCAGGATTATCAGGAGCTGGCCGAGGTCATCAAGGACCGCCCCGATACCGACGTGATCCAGACGGTGATGCTGCGCTCCATGAGCCGGGCGATCTACTCGCCCCAGAACGACGGCCACTTCGGTCTGGCCTATCCGGCCTATGCCCACTTCACCTCGCCGATCCGTCGCTATCCCGACCTGCTGGTGCATCGCGCCATCCGCTCGGTGATTCGCGGCCCGCGCCAGACCGCCACGGTACTGCGCGCCGATGACGCCAAGGTGGAGCCGCCGAGCAAGTGGGCCCCTTACACCTTCGAGCAGATGCTGGAGCTCGGCGAACACTGCTCGATGACCGAACGGCGCGCCGATGACGCGACCCGAGACGTGGAGGACTGGCTCAAGTGCGAGTTCATGTCCGACAAGCTCGGCGAGGTGTTCGACGGTACCATCGCCTCGGTGACCGGCTTCGGCATCTTCGTGCGCCTCGACGACTTCTATGTCGAAGGCCTGGTGCACGTCACCTCGCTGCCCTCCGACTACTACCACTACGAGCCGGAGAAGCATCGTCTCAAGGGGGAGCGCAGCGGCATGAGCTACCGGCTGGGTGACGGCGTCACCGTGCAGGTGGCCCGTGTCGACCTCGACGACCGCAAGATCGATTTCGCTCTGGCCGACGACAAGCCGCGGCCCAAGCGTACGCCGCGCCGCCGCCGCGCCGTGGATGACGCGCCCGACATGGGGCGCGCCCGGGCCGGGGGCAGGGCGCCCAAGGCCGAGTCCGGCGCCCAGGCCAAGGCCAAGACGGGGGAGGGTGATGCCAAGAAGCGTGGCGGCCGTCGCCGCCGCTCGCGTCGCTGAGCCCGTTTCGATGTGACCGCAAGGGGCGTCGCGGCCTGCCGCCGTCGGCGCCTCTGCCCGTTTTACCCCCAGGATGAATGAGATGAAGCAGAAGCGACCCCGCCGCGCCTCCGGCGCGGCCCCGGCCACCCCCGGCGGCCTCGAGGCCGTGTTCGGCGTGCACGCGGTGCGCGCTCTGCTCGAGCGGGGCGAGACGCCCCGCGAGCTCTGGGTGCAGGAGGGCAGCGCCGGGGGGCGTCTGGCGGAGCTGGTGGAGGAGGCGCGTCGCCACGGTGCCAGAGTGCAGCAGCGCCCCCGGGACGAGCTCGAGCGGCTGGCTCAGGGGGCGGTCCATCAGGGGGTCGTCGCCTTTGCCGCGCCGCTCGCCTTCGCCGGCGAGGCGGAGCTGTGGTTCCGCCTCGAGGCCTGGTCCCAGGAGGCGCCGCCGCTGCTGCTGGTGCTCGACGGCATCACGGACGTGCACAACTTCGGCGCCTGCCTGCGCAGCGCCGATGCCGCCGGGGTGCACGGCGTGATCGTGCCCAAGGACAAGGCCGCGCCGCTCAATGCCACGGTACGCAAGGTGGCCTGCGGGGCCGCCGAGAGCGTGCCGGTCTACCAGGTCACCAATCTGGCCCGGGCCCTGGCCCGACTCAAGACGCTGGGCGTCTGGATCACCGGCGCCGCCGGGGAGGCCGAGGTCCTGGTTCACGACGCCGACCTTGCCGGCCCCGCTGCCCTGGTGATGGGCGCCGAGGGCAAGGGCATGCGCCGCCTCACCCGAGAGGCCTGCGACCAGCTGGTCAAGCTGCCCATGGCGGGCAGCGTGTCGAGCCTGAACGTCTCGGTGGCCACCGGCATCTGCCTCTTCGAGGCGGTGCGCCAGCGGGCCGCACGACCGTCGACGACCG
>LFCJ01000691.1_pt1 | contig 21876 bp, 21 predicted proteins | sample 643141 | NCBI WGS metagenome assembly LFCJ01 (sample SAMN03766243, study PRJNA286221) | soda lake metagenome | biome: soda lake; feature: Kulunda steppe; material: water; isolation source: sample B1-Br-g2 brine of Lake Bitter-1 | place: Russia: Kulunda steppe | collected 2010-07
ACGCCGACGGGGAGTGGGAACGGCTCCGGGCGCCGAGCGAGCGAGCCCGCCTCGTCACCGGCCGGGACTGTCGTGGGATCGTCCACAAGGTGCTCACGGCACCGCTCGAGCCGGTGCTGATTTCGGCGGGGGAGCCGCCACCGCAGGGGGTGTGGGCCTCGCAGTCGGTCCACGCGGTCGCCGCCGCGAAAGCGTTGGCCTGGGAGCACGAGACGCCGGTCGAGCGTGTCTGGCTCGAGTATCCAGCCTACGGCGTCGTCCGGTCGCTCGCGGTGACGACCCGGCGGAAGGCGAGCTACCGTCGTGCGTTGCGAGCGGTTCGAGAACTGGACGGGCCGCCTCCCCGATCGACGAATCGCTCGAAGTGCGACGCGTGCGAGTTCGCCGCGTCGTGTGGCGTTCGAACGCGGACGCTGCGGTCGCTGCTCGGGTTCGGTCGCGGTGACTGACGACCTCGCGACGCTCGAAGGGCAGTCGGACCACGTACGCTCCCGGGTCGGGCCGACGCCGTCGACGGTCGCAGCCCTTAACAGTCGTCACCGCCTCGATTCGTCCATGACCGACCGAGAGGGCGATCGCGACCACCGTTTCTCCGAAGGGCAAGGCTTCGGCGATCCCTACGACGAGTTCGACCTCGATCCGCCGGAACTGGACGTCGACCCCTCGAAGGTCGACCCCGTCGACTCGCGGGTCGTCGCCGATCTGCTCGACGAGCACACCGTCGCCAGAGACGACGTCGACGCCGAGGAACTGCTCGACGTCGGCCTCAACTACGTCCAGATCAACCGGTACGAGCAGGCCACCGAGGCGTTCGAACGAGCGGCCCGGTTCACCGACGACGAACGCGTCGAACAGGAAGCGTGGGTGAACAAGGGGGTCGCCCACGCCGAACTCGAGGAGTACGACGAGGCGATCGGCGCCTACCGCGAGGCCCTCTCGATCGACGACTCGAGCGAGCACGCCGCCACGGCGGAGACGAACCTCGCGTACGCGCTCTGGGAGTTCGGCGAGACCGCCCAGGCGCTCGAACACGCCGAACGCGCCGTCGAACTCGACGAACGGTTCGCCGAAGGCTGGTTCAACCGGGCGTTCTTCCTCTCAGAACGCGGCCTGGCCGAGGAGGCACTCCACTGCATCGACAACGCCATCCGGCTCGGGCTGCGCAACGCGAAGGTTCTCGAGGAGAAAGCGACTATTCTCGAGGAACTCGGCGAGTACGACGAGGCCGAGGCGATCGCCGAGGAGGCAAACGAACTGCTCGAGCGGGCCGAGCAGCGACTGGTCGAAGAGCGCCGCGAGATGGGAGGCCAGGGCGCCGGCACTGGCGGCCAGCCACGCGAGGACGTCGAACTCGACGATCCCGGGAGTGAGTCCGAACGCGACCGAGAGTGGCACCTCGAGTGAGCATGATCGTCAAGGAGCGAGAGACCGAACAGGGGTTGCTCGTCGCCGTCTGTGACAGCGACGTTCTCGGCGAGACGTTCGAGGAAGGCGAGTTCTCGCTGACGGTCACCGAGGAGTTCTACGGCGGCGACGAGGTCGACGAGGGAGCCGTCGTCGACAGCCTCGTTCGGGCCGACGTCGCCAACATCGTCGGCACCCGCGCGGTGGCACTCGCGATCGAGGAGGGAATCGTCGACGAAGCGAACGTCCTCGAGGTCGGCGAGACGCGTCACGCCCAGTTGCTGCGGATGTACTGAGAGCGACGGCGATACAGTGCTCTCAGCGAGCGACTGTGAGGCGACTGTTGATGCCCGGGTGACACGTATGTGTGTGTATGCCGGACGCTTCCCCACCGCAATCGATCCGAACCGGCGTCCGCCGGCTCATCGAGGCGTACACGCCCGACGGAGCACTCGGACGGGTCGGGCTGTCGGCAGTCGCCGGGCCGGTCGGGATCTACGCGCTGATGCTCGCGGTCGGTTTTCTGGTCAACCCCTGGATCGCTTCGGTGCTGGTCGTTCCGGTGGCCGCGGTCGCCGGCGTGTTCCTCACCGTCGTGACCGTACTCACGCTCTGGCCGGTCTATCTGTCGGCGATCGGGCGGATCGACGCCGCGAGCGAGTATCGAAACTACCTCGAGACAGTCTCTGAGTCCGACCGACAATCCCAAGCCCAAGCCGACGCGTCGGCGACCGAACAACTCAAAACGCGGTATCGGCAGGGAGAGCTGTCCGAAGAGGCGTTCGAAAGGGAACTCGAGCGAGCGCTGTCGGAAGACGGGCACGGAACCGACGAACGGCCTGAACCGACCGACGGGAGGTATCGAGACAACGAGCGGGTTCGAGAGACCGAAGAGGGAAACTGATCACCGAGTCCAGAACGGGTCCACTGCACCGGCTGTCGTCGACGTCCCGGTCGATCCGGTGGCGTTTGCCGATCGGTTCACCGGCTGTCGTGTTCGAGCCGTGCCGCGGGAGAGCGGGTTACAGGTCGGCCCGGGTGAACCGATAGTAGCCGATGGCGACGGGAACGACCAGCCAGATCAAAAGCGCGACCGAGGCGAACCACTCCTGGAGGTAGACGGGTGCGTCGCCGGGGTATCGTTCCGCCGGCGTCATCCCGGCCGCCTCGATCGACTCGAGTCCGTACTGGAACTGCAGCGGGACCAGGTCGTTCTCGAGGACGAGATTCGTCAGGGTCGTGTACGCGAGAACGGGGTTGAACTGCTCGAGCACGAGATACCAGGGGGCGGCCTGGACGGGCGGGCCGTGGCCGTACAGCAGGTAGTAGGGACCGGCGGTGAGTAGTTCCCAGAAGGCGACGATGGCGACGTAACAGCCGACGACGAGCGCCATCGCTCGACCTCGAGTGGAGACGGCGGCGGAGACGCCGACGGCGACGGCGACGAACACCGCGCCGAACAGGAGCGTGATCGCGCCGAAGGCGAGCCAGTCGAACACTGGCGCCTCGCCGAACAGAATCGCACCGAGGACCAGCGCGACGACGAACGCCAGCCCGACGGCGACGCCGACGACGGCGAGTCGACCCAGAAGCTTCCCGAGGACGACGTCGGTCCGGGTCGGCGGCAGCCCCAGCAGGAGCTTGATGCTCCCGGACCGTCGCTCGCCGACGACGGCCATGTAGCCGACCACGAGGGCGGCGATCGGGAGCAACACCTGCAATGGCACCCCGAGGAACGCGAGCGCCTCGCTCGCGGTGACGGGTTCGTCAGCGTACCACAGCGCCGCGTAACCGACCGCCGCGACGAGTACGAGCAACCCCACGAGCGCCCAGAGCAGCCGCGAGCGGCCGGCGTCGTCGAACTCCTTTCGCGCGACCGCCCACACGTTCGACGTCATCCGACCGCCTCCGGTTCGCGTTCGGGGTTCGCGTCCGAGCCGGACCCGTCCTCGAGCGCCTCGGCTGCGGCGTCAGCCGCCTGCTCGTCGGTCAGCGTCGTGTACAGCGACTCGAGCGAGGCGTCCTCGACGCGGAGGTCTCGAACGGTCACGCCCGCGTCCTCGAGTTGGGTGACGACGAGTGCTTTCGCCCGCGGATCGGTGACCACACACTCGAGAGTACGCCCCGAGGTAGTGACGTCGGTGACGTCGTCGAGCGCGGCGACGACGTCGTCAGCGCGGTCGGCCGGCCGGTCGAGCGTGAGTTCCATCGTCGCCCCGGCGCCGACCGACGCGCGCAGTCCAGCGATCGTGTCGACGGCGACCAGTCGGCCGTCGACGAGGACGCCGACGCGGTCACAGACGGCTTCGACGTGTTCTAAGATGTGACTCGAGAAGAAGACGGTCGTCCCGGCGTCGGCCTCCTCGCGGACGAGCGTCTGGAGGTCGCTGATCCCGTGGGGATCGAGGCCGGAAGCGGGTTCGTCCATCAACAGCAGGTCGGGGTCGCCGACCAGGGCGATTCCCGTCGCGAGACGCTGGCGCATTCCCGTCGAGTACTCGCCGGCGGGACGGTCGCGGGCGTCGGGCTCGAGGCCGACGCGCTCGAGGATCTCGTCCGGCTCGTCGTCGGCGTCGGTGGTCTCGATGGCGAACTCGACGTGGCGACGGCCGGTGAGCCGCGGGTAGACGTCGAACCCCTCCGGGAGGACGCCGACGCGGCGGCTCACGGCCTGGGCGTCGGCCTGTGCGTCGTAGCCGAGCACCGTCGCGGAGCCGGCGGTCGGCCGGACGAAGTCGAGCAGAAGGTCGATCGTCGTCGACTTGCCGGCGCCGTTGGGCCCCAAAAACCCGAACACCTCTCCCTCCTCGACGGTCAACTCGAGGGCGTCGACGGCCGTGACGTCGCCGTACCGCTTCGTCAGCCCGGCCGTCTCGATGGCTGCCATGTTGCCCAGCTACCACGAACGGACATATAAGCCGACGCCCGGGATTTCAGGGGCAGAAACTACCCCGCCGAGAGCGTCGACGCCGTCCGGACTGGCGGTCGGCTCCGGCGGTGAGCTGGCCGGCCGACGGCTATAGTAACAGCTGTAACGATTTTGATCGCCGAACCGTCTGGTCATCAGGTGTACACTGACGTGCAGTGGCAACTATACCTCCGGGTCCCGAACGCCGGAGAGACCGGCGAAACAGTCGGTCTTCCGGGTGGGGAACCGAAGGAGTGTTTTGTCTGGGATCCGTCCTAGACGGTAATGAGCCACCAGAACCTCGAGTCGCTCGACGTCGAGGCCATCCGCGAGGAGTTTCCCATTCTCGAGCGGGAGTTCGACGGCCAGCAGGTCGTCTACCTCGACAACGCGGCGACGACCCAGACCCCCGACGCGGTCGTCGACGCGATGAGCGACTACTACCGTCGCTACAACGCGAACGTCCACCGCGGCATCCACCACCTGAGCCAGGAAGCCTCGATCGCCTACGAGGAGGCCCACGACCGCGTCGCGGAGTTCATCGGGGCGAACGGACGCGAGGAGGTCGTCTTCACGAAGAACACGACCGAAGCCGAGAACCTGCTCGCGTACTCGTGGGGGCTGAACGAACTCGAGCCGGGCGAGACCGTGGTGCTGACCGAGATGGAACACCACGCCTCGCTCGTCACCTGGCAGCAGGTCGCAAAACGCACCGGCGCGGACGTCGAATACATCCGCGTCGGCGACGACGGCCGCCTCGACATGGACCACGCCCGCGAGCTTATCGACGACGAGACGGCGATCGTCTCCGCCGTCCACGTCTCGAACACGCTGGGCACCGTCAACCCCGTCGCCGAGTTGACCGAGCTGGCCCACGACCACGGCGCGCTCGCGTTCATCGACGGCGCCCAGGCCGTCCCCAACCGTCCCGTCGACGTCGACGAGATCGGTGCCGACTTCTACGCCTTCTCGGGCCACAAGATGGCCGGCCCCACCGGCATCGGCGTCCTCTACGGAAAGGAAGCGCTGTTCGAGGAGATGGAACCCTATCTCTACGGCGGCGGGATGATCCGCAAGGTCACCTTCGAGGAGTCGACCTGGGCCGACCTCCCCTGGAAGTTCGAACCCGGGACGCCGCCGATCGCCGAAGCCGTCGGCCTCCACGCGGCCATCGGCTGGCTCGAGGAGATCGGCATGGACCGGGTCCGACAGCACGAGGAGGAACTCGCGGCCTACGCCTACGACCGACTCGCGGCCGAAGGCGACGTCGAGCTCTACGGCCCCGAGGGTGGGCCCGACCGCGGCGGCCTCGTCAGCTTCAACCTCGAGGGCGTCCACGCCCACGACCTGACCTCGATTATGAACGACCACACGATCGCCGTCCGCGCCGGCGACCACTGTACCCAGCCGCTCCACGACAAACTCGGCGTGCCGGCCTCGACTCGAGCCTCGTTCTACGTGTACAACACGCGCGAGGAAGTCGACAAGCTGGTCGCCGCACTCGACGACGCCAGACAGCTGTTCGCGTAGCTCCCGAAAGCGACGACGTCCGCGAGGGCGTCGACTGCTACTCGCAGGGAGCAGAGCACTGTTTTTCCACTGGGGGTTCGGTGTGAGAGTAACAGGAGGCCAGGAACCGGAGTTAACCATCAGCGGGTGGTACCACGAGACAAATTCTTGTGGCACGGTAACAACACGCTCATTTATTATGTAGTATCTGTAATGGAAAAACATGCCAGACCGTCATCAGCAGGACCCCAAGCGCGTGGCTCATCGGTGGGATCGAGTGTTCGACGCCCTCTCGGCCGAGCCGCGACGACAGATCGTCGACGCGCTGATGGACGTGCCGGACGGCGGGTGGGTCCAGTTGCCCGATGCGGCCGCAACTCCCGCCGTAGAGACGGACCCCGAAACGCTCCGGGTCGAGTTACAGCACCACCACCTCCCGTTGCTCGCCGACGGCGGCTACGTCGAGTGGGAGCGAACGCCGTTTTCGGCCACCCGCGGGCCGCGATTCGACGAGGTCCGGATCGTGCTCGAGGGAGTGTACGCGAACGCGACCGACGTTCCCGATCGGCTGGTCGTCGGCTGCCGGACGCTCGAGCAGCAGGTCGAACGGACCGAGTTCTGACCCGTTACGGTGACGGTACGTTTACTACCGGCGTTTCGAAAGGGAAAGACATGCTCGAGACGGTTCGCAGCCGCGCTCGCCCGTACTTCGAGGACGCACCCGCAGCCCACGACTGGCACCACGTCCAGCGCGTCGAAGCGATCGCCGAGACGCTCCTGGAGCGCCACCCCGAGCCGGCGGACGACCGCGTCGTGAGACTCGCCGTCTCCCTCCACGATATCGGCCGCGAGCGCGAGGACCGCGGCGAGATCGACGACCACGCGAGCTGGGGTGCCGAGGAAGCCGGTCGCATCCTCGCCGACGTCGGCGCGAGCGAGGGGACGATCGATCGGGTCCGCCACTGCGTCCGAGCCCACCGGTACTCGACCGACGTCGAGCCCCGCACGCTCGAGGCGAAACTGGTCGCCGACGCCGACAACCTCGACGCGCTCGGCGCGGTCGGCATCGCCCGGGTGTTCGCCCACGGCGGGACGATCGGCTCGCCGCTATACGATCCCGCAGTCCCCGTCGACGAAGACGACGCGCCGGCCGGGGCGACCCAGTACAACCACTTGCACAAGAAGATCCTCGAGCTGCCGGAACGGATGTACACCGACGTGGGTCGGGACCTCGCTGCCGACCGTGTCGCGTTCGTCGACGCGTACGTCGACCAGTTCGATCGCGAGGTGAGCGGGTCGCGGTAGTCCCCCGGAACTCCCCACCGCAGACGCCGACCCTCGTACGCAACGAACAACTCCCGAAGGGTTTTTTCGCCTTCCGGCCGTTACTCCCGACGCCGAGGTGAGAGCACATGTACGAGAAATCCATCGATCGTCCCGAACGGGACCCCTTCGAAGCCCTGGTCGGTGTTCTCGCCGCGGCCGACCGGTACGATCTGATCCTCGCGGTCATCCCGGTCGCGTTCGCGGTTGCACTGGTCGGCGTCTACGTGCTTGGCACGTCGGTGATCCAGGCGATCGTCTTCGCGGGCATCATCGGCGTTCTCGCCATCGTAGACGCCTGCTACGTCAATCCCCCCACCGACCAGGGACCAACGTAGCGCATCGACCACCAACCGTTCGACGAGGCGTGTACCCGCTGTTTGCGCCGCCGTCGCGACCGAACGGAACCCGTTCTGTAACTGACCTCGATCGCGTTCGAGGCCGTTACGTAACCACTTCTGATATCGAGTCACGGCGAGCCCCGGAATCCTTTTACAACACAGCGGTCTATTCCGGGATACCGATGGGACTGGGCTCAGACATGTACAGACAGCAGATCCTCGACCACTACAAGAACCCCCGTAACTACGGGGAACTCGAGGATCCGACGTTCTCCCACGTCGGCGAGAACCCGATGTGTGGCGACGAGATTCGAATGGACGTCAACCTCGCCGACGACGGCGAGACGATCGAACAGGTCGCGTTCACCGGCGACGGCTGTGCGATCAGCCAGGCCGCCGCGAGCATGCTCTCGAGCGAACTCCAGGGCAAGACCGTCGAGGAACTGCTCGAGATGGACCGCGACGATATCGTCGACATGCTCGGCGTCGACATCTCCCCGATGCGGGTCAAGTGTGCCGTCCTGGCCGAAAAGGTCGCCCAGGACGGCGCGGAGATCTACCAGGGCGACCTCGAGAAGGACAGGACGACGACCGAAGACTAGCGGCCACCGGTTTCGTTTCGAGTCGGTTTCTGCGGTCGCTCACCACCTTTACGACGCCCCGGCGAACGTTTTTGGGTGCTGCGATCGGAGGCCCGGCACACTATCGACCCCGTTTCCGCTGCCAGCCACAGGCTTACCCGTTCGGTTCTCCTGGAGCGGCCATGGTCGACACCGCGATCGGTTTCGTGCTCGGCGCGGTCATCGGCGCGGTCGCGACCGCCGCGGGCTCGTACCTGCTGTACTGGAAACGCGAGCGCGACGCGACCCGGCGGCTCCGGCGAGCGTTCGCCGAAGAACTCGAGTCCTACGCGTACGTCGACGAACTGATCGCCGACGGCGGCTACGAACGCGTCACCGAACGTGTCGAGTCGCCAGTGATCTACGAATCCGCAGCCGGTGACCTCGGCCTGCTGACCGAAGCCGAGATCGGACGGCTGGTGGCGTTCTACAGCGCACTCGCCTGGCTGCAGGGCCTCGAAGACCCAGAGGACAAGAAAGACCGGATCGAGGCCGTCGTCGAAAAACGGGACACAGCGCTCGAGACGCTCGAATAAGGAAAACCGCGGCGCGGAGTCGTTACTCGGGTTTCAGCCCGGCTTCCTCGACGCGCATGACGGCTTCGCCGTCGGCGAGGTTCGGCGCGTCGACGAGGCGGACGATCCGCTTGTCGCCTTTGGACTTACGGAGGTAGATGCGGAACGTCGACTTGTGGCCGAGGATGTTGCCACCGATGGGTTTCGTCGGGTCGCCGAAGAAGGCGTCGGGGTTCGAGGTGACCTGATTGGTGACGATGACGGCGGCGTTGTAGAGGTTGCCGACCTTGTCGATGTCGTGGAGGTGTTTGTTGAGTTTCTGCTGGCGGTTCGCGAGTTCGCCACGGCCGACGTACTCCGCGCGGAAGTGTGCCGTCAGCGAGTCGACACAGAGCAGGCGAACGGGATACTCGGAGTCTTCGTGCTCGCCGGCGAGTTCCTTCGCTTTCTCCGCGAGCAGCATCTGGTGGTTCGAGTTGAACGCCTTCGCGACGTGGATATACTCGAGCATCGAGTCGATGAGTTCGTCGAGCGCCGCCTCGTCGTCCGCCGAGCCCTCGATCTCGCGGTCTTCCATCGCCGCCTCGATAGCCTCGTCCGGAAGCCCACGGACCATGTCGTCGATTCGCTCGGGGCGGAACGTGTCCTCGCTGTCGACGAAGATACAGGAACCGTGGAGGCCGCCGACTTCCTTGGGAAGCTGGACGTTGACGGCCATCTGGTGGGTGACCTGGGATTTCCCGGAACCGAACTCGCCGTACACCTCGGTGATCGACTGGGTCTCGATGCCGCCGCCGAGCAGGTCGTCGACGTCGTCGATGTGCCAGCTCAGTTTGCCGATCTTGTTCCGTCGCTCGAGGACGGTCGAGCCGGTCTCGAAGCCGCCGACGTCGGCGGCTTCTCGGGCTGCGCGGACGATGTCGCCAGCCGTGGAGTCACCGACGTCGGCCGTGTTCGACAGCTCTGCGGGAGCGGCGACGGCCAGGCTCTCGAACGAGTCGTAGCCTGCGTCTTTGAGTTTGTCTGCAGTTGCCGGTCCGACGCCGGGGAGTTCCTCGAGATCTGCTTCGGGCATACTCCACCGTTGTGCGGGACCCCTGATAAACCCTCGTTAACAGGAGAGTGAAAGTGAAACTGGACGACTGCGCGGGGGCACTCGAGAGAGTCGTTCGAAAATCGGACAGTAGCAGGGACGAGAACGTCGGATAGCCGAGGAGGTTCGACGCCCCTATCGACTTCTCGGTGGTCGTCGACGGCGAACGTATGAGTGTCGGTGACAACCCCGTCCGGGTCTGGCTGGTCGAGCGTACCTACTCGGACAACGTCCTCGCGAGTGAACCGAGCGAGGGTTCGTGAGAGCAGCGCTCTCACGGCGAGCAGAACGGCGTCAGCTGATCGACTGTCACAGCCGACTGTCCGTGACGGCCGACCCACCGCTGCAGCCTGCCGACCCACCGCTACAGCCGACCGACTGCGAGGTCGATCTACCGCGAAGGCTGGTCGCCCGGCGACCACTCGAGACAGTAGAGTCGCTCGTCCTCACAGGGGACGAACAGGCGAGTGTCGCCGACAGCGGGGGTGTTCGTGACCGGGCCGTCGGCGGAGAAGTGCCACCAGTGATCGTAGCGGTGGGCATCGATTCCGTAGACCGAACCGGTCGTGTCGGCGGCGCAGACGACGTTGCCGACGACGACGGGCGACGCGCGGATCTCGCCGTCCAGCGCCAGTCCCTTCTTCGAGAACAGCCAGCCGCGGACCTTTCGTCGGCCGAACGTCGTGTCCGTGACGTGGACGTAGCCGTCGGCCGCACCGACGAACGTCGTCCCTTCCTCGAAGTCCGCGTCGGTCGTCGGCACCTCGTCGACGGCGACCGTCTCCCCGGTGAGGACCGTCACGGACGAGGTGAACGGATCACGGGTCTTGTACGTGAACCACGACTGGCCCGAATCACCGCCGAGGGCGAGCAGGCGACCGGCGTCGTCCGCGACGTACACCCGGCCGTCGGCGATCGTCGGGCCGCCGGCGACGACCCCATCTGTGGGGACGGTCCAGTTCTCCTCGCCGTCCTCGGCCTCGAGCGCCAGGACCGTCTCCTCGTCGGTGGCGACGAAGACGCGGGGGCCGCTCCACTCGCGGTCGTCGGCGACCGCGGGCGAGCCGGCGACTGCCCCCTCGGTCTCGTGTGTCCACAGCAGGTCGCCGGTCTCGGCCGCGAGTACCGAGAGCCCGTCGGCGTGGCCGACGAAGAGGCGGCCGTCGGCGAGCGTCGGTGCGCCAGCGAGCGCGCCCGGCAACTCGACGTCCCATCGGTGGTCACCCGTTGCGGGATCAACGGCGCGGACCGTCCCGTCCTCGGTGGCGACGTACACGAACTCGCGCGTGACGACCGGCGCCGTCTCGGTCGACAGCGTCGTCTCGACGGTCCACACCCGCCGGCCCGTCTCGGCCTCGAGCGCGTACAGATTCCCGCGGGTCGTCCCGACGTAGACGGTGTCGTGGTCACAGACCGGCGTTCCGACGGGACCGACCAGATCGGTCGTCCACGCCTCCTCGATCCGGCGTGGCCCCTCGCGGTCGGCGCTGACCCCGGAGTGGTGGGCGTCTCCCTTGTACTGGTTCCAGTCGTCGTCGAACTGGTGCAACTCGCTCACTGCTCGAGGATACCGAGCGAATCCGTATAATGGAGGTGGATTCGGGTCGGCCGCTGTCGGACGTCGGGGTCCGTTACTCCCAGGGATGGGTCCCGCTCGCACTCGGCCACAGCGGATACCAGTACTCCTTCTCGCGTTCGATCTCGAGTTCGCCGTCGAGCGCCGCCTCGAGTTTGAACTCCGCGCTCGAGTCGCGCTCGCGGCCGGGACGGGGGGCGAACGGGTAGTAGGCCCCGCGGCGGAACGAGTAGATCCAGTAGGCCGACCCTCCCGGACTGTCATAGCCAAAGACGGCCGCCAGCAGCCGCGAACCGTAGCCGTGCTCGATGAACGTGTCGGCAGCGAAGTGCATGCTCGTGATCAGGTCCTCGGGGTCTGCGTCCTCGAGGACGACCCAGTGGTAGCCGTGGTCGTCCTCGGTGACGCGAAAGTCGGTGCCGGTGTCCGCCCGGCCGGCCTCGAGGATCGCTTCGACCTCGTCGACGGCCTCGCGGAAGCTGTGGGAGTCCACCCCGGAGAAACAGAGCGCCCCCACGCCGAGGGAGTCGTAGCCCAGTTCGGCCTCCATCGTCAGGTAGGCGGTGCTCATCCCGAAGAGGTCCTCGGGATCGGCGTCGCGTCTGGCGTCGGCTTCGGCGCGCAACCCGAGGGCGGCACGGAGTCCGTCCAGCAGTCCCATACACCCAGAAACGTACCCGATCCCTTAGAAGCCTCGTGTCGCGGCCGATTGTCGCCGGGACGATGATGCCGCCTGGCGCCGTAGTCGCGGGCGTGCCCACCGCCTCGAGTCGGGCCGTCGGGCTGGCGATGGCGGTCGAAAAACGCGTCGTGAACCCGCTCGTCGAGCGGCTGCTCCGGTCGCGGGTTCACTGGCTGGCGAGTCGCGCACTCACACTCCTCACGTATCGGGGACGCCACAGCGGTCGCGAGTATACGCTTACGGTTGCGTACGCGCGGCGGGACGAGACGGTCGTCGTGCTCACGCCCGAATCGGCGACGAACTGGTGGCGGAACTTCCGGGAGCCGCGGGCGTGTACACTTCAGCTCGCAGGACGTCGCCGGTCCGCAGTCGGCGAGGTCGTGACCGATCCGGCAGCTCGAGCGCGGCTGGGTGCCGTCTACGCCGGACAGCGGCGACTGCTCGCGAAACTACTCGGCGTGAATCGGACGGCCTCGAGCGACGGGGCCCCATTCGGCCACGACCTCGTGGTCCTCCGGTTCTCGCTCGCGTCCGGTCCGTCCGGAATCGGTGAATAACAGCCGCTCTGACGCCCAGCACGGGCGTTATACGCCTCGAGCCCCTACTCGAATCGAGTAGCCAGCCGACCAGTTGCGACCCCCGATGCACCCATGAAAACGACAGCATCACCGAAAGCACCCCTGCCAGTACCGGCCTCCGACCACCTCGAGGAGCGGTCGCTCCGGGCACGCACCGAGGCGATGTCGGTGCTCCCGCTGGGCGATGGCCTCTACGAGGTCGAGTCCGCGAGCGACCACAGCTACCTCGTCGACCTCGAGGCGGGTCGCTGTACCTGTCCGGATCACGTCTTCCGCGGCGTCCGCTGCAAGCACGTCCGACGGGTCGCGATCGAGATCACCGCAGGCCGAAGCCCGCCGCCGGGCGAGGTGGCCCTCGCCTGCCACGACTGTGGCGAGCCCGTCTTCGTGGACGAAGCCGAGGCGATCGAGCCACGCTACTGCGACGAGCACGCGATCCGGCCGGGCGACGCCGTCCGCGACCGCGAGACGGGCGATCGGGTCACCGTCGTCGACATCTCCGACCTGCGTGCCGACGCCGTCGAGATCCGCGAGGCCGACTGCACCGTCGCCGAGTACGGTACCAACGAGCGCTACGAGCCGGACGTCCCCGTCGTCGGCGCCGTCTACCCCCACGCTCGAGTCAAACCCAACGGCGTCGTCCCGCGCTCGCTGAAGGTCTACACGTTCCCCCGGACGCGACTCGAGAAGCGGCCGGACGGGTCACGGCGAAACGCCCGCCGGAGTCGTTCGACAGCCCGATAAGGTCCACCGACAACGCCGACGAACGCACGTCCCGTTGAAACCAGCCGATTTCTTGACCGTTGCTATCGAAGCACACAGTATGACCGACGGGATCGACTACGGCGCCCTCGAGGCGGGACGGCACGTCAACTACTGGGAGGTCGACCGGACGCTCCAGCGCGAACTCCGCCGGGTGTACGAGGGAGACGAGTTCGAGTGGGCCGAACCGCGGCTCTCCGAGTTCGGCGACCTCATCGGCCACACCGTCGCCGACAACGCGGATTACGTCGACGACCACGGGCCGGAACTCGAGACGTACGACGAGTACGGCGACGTCCAGAACCGCGTGCGCTACCCGGCCGAACAGTACGAAAACGAGGAGGCGGTCTACGAGGCGGGCATCGTCGCCGACTCGTTCGAGGCGCCGCCGGGCCGGGACGAGCCGATGGCGCTCAGTCACTACCTCGCGCAGTTGCACCTGCTGTGTTACGCCGACGGCGGCTTCGGCTGCCCAGTGGCGATGACCGCTGGCGCGGCGCTCGTCTTAGAGAAGTTCGACGACGGCGACCTCGAGGCCTACTACGACGGACTCGTCAGCCGCGAGTACGACGACCTGATAGAGGGCGCGATGTTCCTCACCGAAGAGCAGGGCGGCAGCGACGTCGGCGCGAACGAGACGACCGCCGAGTACGACGAAGAGGCGGGCTGCTGGCGGCTCACCGGCGAGAAGTGGTTCTGCTCCAATATCGACGCCGAGGGGACGCTCGCGCTCGCCCGGACGCCGGACGCTCCCGAGGGAACCGACGGGCTCTCGATGTTCCTCGTCCCCCACGGCGACCCCGACGAGGGCGTCCTGACCAAGGGCGAACGGCGAGCAGTGGCCGGCGCACTGCCGAGCGAGCGGCGCAACGACCAGCTGTACCGCCGGCTCAAGGACAAACTCGGCACGATCGCGGTCCCGACGGGCGAAGTCGAGTTCGACGGGACGAAAGCCCTCCTCGTCGGTGAGGAAGAACGGGGCTTCAAGCAGATGGCCGAGATGCTCAACTTGGAGCGGCTGTCGAACGCCGCCGCCTCCTGTGGGATCATGGGTCGGGCGCTGCTCGAGAGCAAGGTCCACGCCGCAAACCGCGAGGCGTTCGGGAACACGATCGACCAGTACCCGTTGATGCGCGAGGACCTCGTGGACATGGCCGTCGACTACGAGGCGGCGACGGCGTACGTCTTCGAGACGGCGCGGCTCTTTTCCGAGCGCGAGCGCGCCGAACGCGCGGCCCGCGGCGACGAATCGGTCGACGTCGACGAGGGCGTCGCCGAGGACGCCTATCGGCTGATGCGGCTGTTGATCCCGATCGCCAAACTGCGGACCGGCCGGATGGCCGTCGACACGACCTCCTACGCGATGGAGATCCAGGGCGGCAACGGCTACGTCAACGACTTCGTCACCCACCGGCTGCTCCGGGACGCCCAGGTGTTGCCCATCTGGGAGGGCACCGAGAACGTCCTCTCGCTCGACGTCCTCCGGGCGCTCGAGGCCGAGGCCGCCCACGAACCCCTGATCGAAGCGATCCAGACGCGCCTCGACGCGGCGACTCACCCCGCACTCGAGGAGTCGGTCGCGGTCGTCGAACGCGAGTTCACCGACCTCGCGACCGCGCTGGCCGCACTTGCCGGCGAAGACGACGACTACGTCCAGCTCACGGCGAAACGCCTCGCCCACTACATCTTCGAGGTGTTCACGGCGGCCCTGTTGCTCGAGGAGGCCCAGGAAGGGCTCGAAAAGGGCGACGGCCGCCTGGCGCTGGTCGCCCGTCGGTTCGTCACGACCGAACTCGAGAACCGCGAGGCCCGCGGGATCACGGGCGGTGATCGGCTCCCGCTCGAGGCGTTCGACGCGATCGTCCGGTACGCGCCGGTCGAACCCGACGCCATCGAGACGCCCCTCGAGGCGGACGACTGATCGACCCCGGTCGCCGCTCGCTTTGGTGGGCAGTACTCACCAGGGATTCGACGATTCTCAGTTTCGGACGTCGTACCAGAACGATTACTGAAGTCGCGTCCCAGGATCGAACTGTGGGACACACCCACCGCCCACACCCACCGAATCGCACCCACCGAATCGCACCCACCGAATCGCACCCGCCGAATCGCACCCACCGAATCGCACCCGCCGAATCGCACCCACCGAATCGCACCAATCCACCCACCGCTGTCGCTGGAGTCACCTGACCGTCGCGCCGACACCCACCTCATCGGCGCCGTTTTCCGTTCAGCGGGCGTTCACTGTTGCCATCTGAGAGGTCCCTGAAGATCGGGCACCGACGGGCGAGAGCGTCCGACTCGAGATCTCCAGCTGGCTTTCACGCCCGATCGAAAATCGCCCCGCGAGCGACCGACGCTGGCGTCGACGTCGGCGCCGGCCATCGCTTACTCGAGTAACTCCGCTGCCTCCTCGACGTCCATCACGTCCTGTTTGACGGCGTTGAGGACACGGAGGATCTCCTCGTCGGGGCCGTCGTCGCCGACGCCGTCCTCGCCGACGTCCGCGAGGGTGATCTTCTCGCTCTCGCCGACGAACTCGGGGAAGTCGGTCCCCTCGGCGAGTGCGGTCTCCTTTTTCACCCGGTAGTTACCGCCGTCGGTGACGTGGAGGTCGCCGGGGTGAAAGAAGTACCAGTCCTCGCGGTCGAATCGGACGCCGATGCGGGGTTTCGCGCCGAAGTTGTTCGCGAAGTAGATCAGGGCCTCGACCTCCTCGCCGGTGAGGTAGATCGGCTTTCCGGAGCTCGATTTCGCCTCGATCGCGTAGAAGACCTCGCCGTCGCCGGCGAGCACGTCGGGGAGTTCGCGGTCCGTCGCAGAGCCGCTGGCGGGCGCACGCATCACCGCGAAGCCGGCCTCGTCGAGCGCGTTGACGAGTTCCCGCTCGCGGCGGTCGCCCTTCGCCTGGGACATACCCGCCACTCTCATGCGGTCGGTAATAAAGGGACGGACCCCGGCGCGGAGGCAGCCGCTGTCCGATGCAGGTCAGAATGCGACGGCGAGGACGGCCAGCCCCTCGAGGAGCATCGACGGCGTCTCGACCTCCTCGAGGTCGTACTCGAGGGCGAGATAGAGCAGCCCGAACTGGACGGCGTTGAACGCGGCGTGGGCGACCGTCGGGACGACGAGATTGTCGGTTCTCGCGTAGAGGTAGCCGAAGACGACCGAGCCGCCGAAGACGACCGAAAGCGAGACGGCGGTCGCCAGCCCCGACTCGGCGTAGATGACGTAGACGGGGAGGTGGACCGCCGCGAAGATCGCGCTCGCGGCGAAAACCGCCTGGAGCCGGGAGAACGCCGCGTAGAGGCGCTTCTGGATCACGTTCCGGAAGAGAAACTCCTCGGCCGGCGCGTTGAAAAAGAAGACGATGGCGATCATCACCAGGATCATCGTCTGGTCGTCACCGACGAAGTCGACGACCTGGCTCTCGGCGGCGGGCAACCCGAGCGCCTGGATGAGGACGCTCGCGACGACGTAAAACAGAATACTCGCGAGGATCCCACCGACGACGTAGCGCCAGTCACGTCGGGTCGGCCACCGGAGGTCGACGAACGACCAGCCGCGGTCGGTCCACCGGAGGTAGACGGCGCCCGCGAGGACGAACCCGAGGAAGTTCAGGACGAAAAAGACCGTCCGCGTCGCGATCGGCGTCTCTGCCGGCGCGTCCGCCAGTGCCGGCTCGAGGACGAGCACCGGATACGTCGTCACCTGCGTCGCGGCGATGCCGAAGACGGCCAGCCCGAACGCGACGAGCGTCGTCCGGATCGGGCCGTCCTCGAGTCGCTGCGGAGAGTGCTCCATGGACCGACGTACGAACACGAGGACCTTTTTGATTCCCCTCTCGGCGTCGACCGCCGCCAGCCCGATGCCAGCCGACGACTCCGGTGCGGGGACGAGTCCAGCACGAGCGACAGGACCGTGAGCGTCGGCAGCGAAATCAGCGGACGCGATAGGAAAGTGGTGGCGACCTACCCCTCGGCCGGCGTGGCCGTCTCGGACTCGAACAGCTTGGCCAACAGCCGCTGCTGGGCGATCCGCAGGTGCCGGTTGACCGTCGGCTGGGAGACGTCGAGCATCTCGGCGACGTCCTCGCCGGTGCTCTCGCGGGGCCACTCGAAAAAGCCCGCGAAGTACGCGGTCCGCAGGACCTCGAGCTGGCGATCGGTCAGGTCGTCGAACAGCGCGCCCACGAGTTCGCGTCGGGTGTGCAAGGTCCGTTCGACGTGGCGACGACTGCGAAGCTCGACCTCGCCGTGGTGGTCTGCGACCACCGCGAGGAACTCCCGGACGTCGGTTCCGGTCGGGACGTCGACGGTCACGACGGTCTCGTCCCCGTCGGCGCGGATCGTTCGGGGGCTGGCACCGTGGCGGACCAGCTGGGAAGCGAGGCTGTCGCCCGCGACGAGTACCTCGAACCGACAGCGGTCGTCGTCGTCGTCGTGGCTGATCAGGCGGTGGTCGGAGACCGAGACGAGATCCGCCAGGACCTCGCCGACTGCGTCGGGCGACGGGCCGCGCGTCTCGAAGAACAACACCGTATCCTCGCCGGAGTTCGTCCCCAGCCCCTCGAAGGAGACGCGGGCGTCCGTCAGCGAGGCGATCCGCGAGAGGACGTCGGCCGAGTCCGACAGCGCGAACGTGAGTTCGACGAGCGTCTCGGCGTGCAGTGCCTCCCTGGTCTTCGTCGCGGTGACCGCGTTCGCGATCGCCTCGCCGAGTTCGGTGAACACCGTTCGCTCGAGCGCCGTGAACGCGTCCGGTTCGGTCGCGTACACCGTCAGGACGCCGTAGGAGTACTCCTCGAGTTCGAGCGGGACGCTGATGACCGACTGGAAGCCGGCGTCGAGCGCCTGGCGTCGCCACGGCTCGCGCTGGAGCTCGTCGATCACGTTCTCGACGACCGTCGTCTCGTCGCTACGGGCCGTCTCACAGGCCGGTTCGGTCGAGCCGGCGACGTCGAGTGAGATCCGGTCTAAGTACTCCTCGTTCGAGCCGGCCCAGGCGACGGGCTCTACGGACGCGTCGGCCGCGTCGGGCCGGCCGATCCAGGCGAAGGCGACGCCGTCGGCCTCGACGAGTCGTTCGGGGACCGTTCGTTCGATCTCCGCCCGACTCGTCGCCCCGATCAGCGACTGGTTGACGCGCCTGATCGTGTCGTTGATCGTGATCTGGCGGCGGAGTCGGCGGTTGCGCGCCTCGAGTTCGGCGTCGCGTTCGCGCAGGCTGGCCTCGCTCTCGAGGCGGTCGAAGGCGGCCTCGGTGGTCGCGACGAGCGTCTCGATCGAGCGGCGCGACTGGGCGTCGATCGGCGCGCCGTCGGAGGCGACCGTGAGGACGCCGTGGTCGCCGACCGGCACGACGACGGCGCTCTCGACCGCCGCGTCGAACACCTGCGAGCGGTCGAAGGCGGCGGGGTCGTCGACGACCGTCTGTGCGCCCGTCACGAACGCGTTCCAGAGCACCGAGTCGCCGTTACCGACCGTCGCCGACGGATCGTCACTCGAGAGGCGATCGAACGCGTCGGTGTGCGCGATCGGGACGAGCCGGTTCACCGCGGCGTCGAGGCGGTAGAGCGCGACGCCGGTGGCCTCGAGGACGTCTGCTGCGGCGTCGACGGCGACGGCCGCGACGTCGTCGGCCGTCTCCGCCCCGAGCAGGCCGCGGGCCGCCTCGTGGAGCGACTCGAGGGCGAGTTCGCGCTGTTTCAGGTCGGTGACGTCCTGGAGTGCGCCCTGGTATTTGACGAGGTCGCCGTCTTCGTAGACGGGAACCCCGAAGCCGTGAACCCACCTGGTCTCCTCGGGGGTCGGCTGCATCCGGGCTTCGAGGTCGTAGACCGTCTCGCTCGAGATGGCCGCCTCGAGCGTCCGGCGCACCCGAGCCCGATCCTCGGGATGATACTGCTCGATCGCAGCCGAAAGGCCGGGCTCGGTGTCCTGAGGCAGTCCGTGCAACCGATACAGTTCCGTCGTCCAGATCGGCGTGCGCGGTTCGGTACGCAGGTCGAGTTCCCAGCCGCCGATACCCGCCAGCTGTTCGACCCGCTCGAGCAACGCCCGCGTTCGCTCGAGTTCGCGCTCGCGTTCCCGCCGTTCGGTCACGTCGCGAAGGACGCCGGCCGTCCCCTGAAACTCGCCGTCCACCATCGGCAACAGCGCCATGTGGTTTTCGGCGTGGACCAGTTCCCCGTCCTTGGTCCGGAGGTCCAGCTCGAACGTCCGGGAGGCGTCGTCCGCACGGAGCAGTTCACGGATCCGCTCGGTGGTGAGCTCGACGTCCCCCTCGGCCAACACCGTCGAAGCGTGCTCGCCGAGCAGTTCGTCGGGTTCGTAGCCGGTGATCGGCGTGAGCGCGTCGCTGAGGAACTGGAAGGTGCCCTCGTCGTCGACCACGTACACCAGTTCGTCGAGTGCCTGGATGATCGTCTCCGAGCGCTCGAGTTCGCGTTCGTGTTCTTTCCGGTCGGTGACGTCCTGGATCGAGCCATGAACAGCGACGACCTCGCCACCCTCGAGAACCGGTTCACCCAGAATCCGAACCCACCGCTGGTCGTCGTCTGGCGTCTGCAGTCGTACCTCGAGTTCGTACGGCTCCGCCTCGGTGATCGCCCGGTCGACGGCCGACTCGACCGTCGGCAGGTCCGCCGGGTGGTAGAACTCGATGGCTTCCTCGAGTGTCATCTCGACGTCCGGCTCCAGTCCGTGGATGCGGCCGGTCTCGGCCGTCCACCGGAGGTTGTACGGCTCCTCACGCACGTCGAGTTCCCAGCCGCCGACGCTCGCCAGCTGTTTCGTCTGTTCGAGCAGCCGCTGTGTACGCTCGAGTTCGTGCTTGCTCTCGACCTGCTCGGTGACGTCGATGATAACCCCCTCGAGGTGCTCGAGCGAGCCGTCGTCGTCGAAGACGCCCCGACCCTGCTCTCTGACCCAGCGACGCTCGCCGTCGGCCGTCTCGATCGGGAACGTGACCTGGTACGGGTCCCGTGCGTCTACCGCCCGCTGGACCGCCGCCCAGAGCTCGTCGTGGTCCTCGAGGATGACGTCCCTGGCCCAGTTGACGCTGCCGTCGACCAGTTGCTCGGGCTCGTAGCCGGTGAGTTCGAGCGCACCCTCGCTGACGAACTCGAACGGCCAGTCCGGCTCGTTCGCACACCGGTAGACCATTCCGGGAACGTTGCTCATCAGCGTCGACAGCTCCCGTTCGCGCTCGCGGAGTTCGCGCTGGCGGCGCTTGCGTTCGGTGACGTCGATCGAGACGCCGATCACCTTCGTCAGGTCGCCGTCGTCGTCGACGACCGGCCGGTAGGTCGATTCGAAGATCGTCTCGCCAATCTCACGAATCGCGTTGACCGGTTCGCCGTCGAGCGCCCGCTCGAGGTCCTCGACGATCCCCTCGTGGTCGCCGTAGACCTCGAACGCCGACTCGCCGACGACGTCGCCGGGCTCGAGCCCGAGGGCGTCGAGTGCGTGCCCCTTCGAGAGGGTGAAGTCGCCGTCAGGATCGAGGGCATAGAGGATGACCGGCGCGTTCGAGATCACGGAGTCCAGCCGTTCGGTCGCCGCCTCGAGTTCGCGTTCGTACCGCTTGCGGTCGGTGATGTCACGTCCGATCCCGGCGATGACCGGGTTCCCGTCGGGATCCTCGAGGCGAGATGCGGAGAACTCGTAGGGGACTCGCTCGCCCGTTGCGGTCACCACCGAGGCCTCGACGCGTGCCTCGCCGGTCTCGACGACCTCGTCGATTGCGTCCGCGATCGACTCCCGATCGGGGCCGTCGTAGAACTCGAGTGCGTTCATTTCGGTGAGTTCCGCGTCGGAGTAGCCCGTCGCCTCGACCAGCCGCTCGTTCCAGCGGACGAGGTCGCCGTCGTCGTCGATGACGTAGAAGACGTCGTCGATCGCGCCGAGCACCTCGTCCGTAAACTCCCGGTAGCGGTTGAGTTCCCGCTCGCGTGCTGCGAGCTGGCGGGTTCGGTCGGCGACGGCGCTCGTCAGGTCGTCGATCGCCGCCGAGAGCTCGCCGAGTTCGTCGTTTCGGTCCAGCCGGAACTCCCCCTCCGGGAGCGGCCGACCGGCGTCGTCAGCGTCGTCGATACGGTCGACGAACGCACGAACGTCGTCCGTGAGCCGCTCGAGCGGGTTCGAGCGGTCGGTGCTTCCCCCGACGGCGAGTGCGAGAACGCCGGGGCCGACCGAACCGACGGGGAGGTCGCTCACGACACCGGCGACGGCGCCGACCGTCACTAGCGCCAGAAGCACACCGAGCCACTCACGTCCCGCCAGCCCTGGATCGTGACCGAGTAGCCACGCCTCTCGTCGGGAGACGGTATCACGTACGAACGAAACCGAACCGTGCCACATACGCGAGGTACGCCACGGCCGGTTTTATATGTGAGGTCGGTCCCTGCCGGAACGGTGATCGATCAGGCGACCGGAATACTATACACATAGCAACCGGCCGGCGGCGATCGAACGAGTATAGTGGACAGGGAAATCCCGTCAGTTCCCGTTCGTCCGAACGAAATGGCAAGTACGACCCTGGATTATCACCGTGACTCGCCCA
>LFCJ01000692.1_pt1 | contig 21847 bp, 23 predicted proteins | sample 643141 | NCBI WGS metagenome assembly LFCJ01 (sample SAMN03766243, study PRJNA286221) | soda lake metagenome | biome: soda lake; feature: Kulunda steppe; material: water; isolation source: sample B1-Br-g2 brine of Lake Bitter-1 | place: Russia: Kulunda steppe | collected 2010-07
AGCAGCAGCAACAGCAGCTGAAGGGTCAGCAGCAGCAGCTACAGGAGCAGAAGCAGCAGCAGCTACAGCACCAGGAGCAGCTACAGGTCCTGGTGAAGCCCCGACTCCGCACAGCAGCTGCATGCATACTGAACCTGGCTGTGGGTGTTGATGTGTTCCAGCGGCCCTCCACCAGCACACACATTACTAACAGCGCACGGGCACAGCGGCTGCGCCAACTAACAGGCCTCTGTCCTAAAGCTCTTGACGGCATCATTACGCGGCGCAACAAGGACGCGCACCTGTCCACTTTGTCCAAGCTGGACGACAAAGTCTGCGAGCTGCGCGTCCTCCTGCCTCATTTCAAGGTCGTCTGCCAGCACGAGTGCGCTGTGCTGGCTGCATATGACGCCATCAAGGCTAGCTTACCCGGCGCCTTCAGATAACAGGTGGGCGCAAGTGCTACCGGGCTTCCTTAGTGCCTGCGTGTGCATGTGTAATGGCTGTGTGGCTGTACTAAATATATATAGGCAGATTTGTCCAACCATGTGCTTTTTGCCGGAATGATGAACTCCTGCAGAAGCATGCCTCCACATGTCTAGCAGTGTCTGCTTGAAGGTGTATTTGACCATTGTTTTGTGCTAAGCGAGATGCACATCACATCCACCATCTTCGCAGCAGTGCTCCCACCTCATGGCATGCCGTGGTCGAGGCTGGCATGCAACATATGTTGTAATAGGATGTAAAAGCAAGTGTATATCAGCCATTCTTTTGTCCCAATCCCTGTGCTTTCTTCAAAGGGTGTGCCTGCCTGTTCCGTGGCTTTCCGATGTGTAGTAACATCCCTAGATGCAAAGGGAAGCTTGAAGTGCAGCATCATATTTCTTTCACATTTGGCTTTGTCTTTTGCCTCTTCTCACAGGTCGTATAGGAAGAAACAGATCGGCATGTTCACCCACACAGGTAGGCTCAGCACTTGCCGCTGTGAACTAGTTATAAGGAGTGTTAGGGTATGGCCCCTTGTGTAAGCAATGAGACATGATTCGGTGTACTTGTATACTTAGCTTGAGGCCCTTCTGGTTGTGGGTGGCACCATTACAACACTTGCAGCATAAACCTCTTCAACCTTGGCCTTGGTCCCCTCAGATAGCTACCAAGCTTGCTTTGAAGCTCCATGCACATTTCAGTATGTTTGCTATGAAGTTCCATGCACACTTCGGTATGTTTGAAAACTAGTTGGTATCTTGTATGCTCTCAACATCAAGGTCAGGAATGGAGGACTGCTAGCACCCCCCTTTAGACTTCTTTTGTTCGTGTTTCGCAGGTGGAGGGGTCTTACAGTGCCTGGGCCCTAGGTGGCCACCGTTCCTTAATTCATTCATTTCTTAATTCATTGGAAGAAATGTTATTCCCAACAGTGTCCCCACTGCTCCCAAAGTATTTTTTTCTTTTTCTTAGGACTGCTGTGTTTCAGGGCTTCCAGGATACCAATTAGCAAAAAAACTGCTTGAAGGTAGCCACAGTGCTTCCTATTTATTTGCTTATTGTTGTATGTGACAAGTGGGCATTCAGAGAGATGTAGAGGAGCCTGAGGCAAGGCCAAACTGAGCAAACTGCTTATGTACAAATCTTGGGTGGCACCCCCTTTCAGGCCGAGCACTATGAAAGGTATGGATTTATTTGATTTCCAATGGATTTATTATATGTTTCTAGTAAGTGCCTCATTAGTGAAACCCTCACGGCAGTTTGGGCCAAATTCTCCTTTTCCTTTATTGATGCAGGGAGCGTCTTGCTGCCTGCGTAGTTTTTTCTTTCTTTTGCCTCTATTCAAGCATCAAAGCTACTTGCACAAGCCATAAATGGAGCTAAGCCTCTAGGGACCAAGAGATGCATTATGCATGGCCTCAGCTCGCATACTACAGATGAGTGGAGCCTTGTGAGGCAGATGGTTAGTAGCATGCACAGCTAACAGCCTGCTGCAAACAAATCACAGACCCAAACTGCATTCAAAGGGACTGGACAGGAAATCCCGTGCCGCCTACACAGCCTTGAAGCTGGCCGTTCTGGCAATATAGACCCACCACGTCCATCCACATTACAATCACGGCATCCCAGGCACAATACTTGCGGTCACTGTCACCCACCCACCGCTTGTCATATGCTTTGGACCTAAGTGAGACACCGCATAAGCCTGCACCTGACTTGGCAGGGAATGCACCTGAGCAACACAGATGCTACCACGTACACACAATCGCTGCAATCACACATGACTGCTACCGCTGCACATGATATTGCATACACACCTGATGTTGCATACACAGCTAATATTGCGAGGACATTTAAAGCCTGCCGCTGCACAGGGCCACCCAAGCATGCATTTATGACTGAGCATGCAGAAACAAGCAATGTCGATCACAAAGTCTCAGCCCCCACGCCAGTGCCATTCAAAACCATGCCTGTCAACAGGTCCAGCACGCCAAGGGCAGCACCTTTTCCACAGAATTCTCCTCCACCTGTCATGGCGACCGTTCGTGTGCCAGGTGACAAGTTGGCCATCACTGATCTAGCCGCATTGCAGAAGCTGCCTGCCTTTGAAGTGCCATTTCAGGTCCCAATGGCCACACTGATGGGCGCTCTCAAGCGCCTGATCTCCTGCCTGAAGAAGGTGGCGACCCAAACAAGTCAGTGAGTGCACAAACATCAGTCACTGCTGTCACTAAAGTAGAAGCTTGATTAAAGGCCGAAATGGCAGATCCTAACCCACGCGTTAGCACCAAAGAGTCACACGGCAAGAGTGAGTCTGCCACATCAACAGCCCAATGTTTGTTTGTTTGTTTGTAACATGATGTGAGCGGACGCAGTAATGTCCGTAAGGCAGGAAAGGCAGAAGATATGAAAGCTGCCAGCCAGAGGAAAAGGAGAACTACCAAAAAAGCCGACAAGCTAGGAGTTTGGCCCTAAGGCAACAAGGACGGCTTGGGCTAAGGCTACCAGATTGGCAAGTAGGCAGGCCGGCCCAGGAACAGCTGCAACTCAGGCTAGACGTCTGCACAAGAGAGGGCAAGAGAGGGCAGAAGGTTTAAGGTTTCAAGGCTGTATACGCCGAACGAGGGCAGCTTAGCTGATTGTGAGCCTCCAGAGAGGTTCGAACCCCGAACCCACAGGTTGTGAGGGTGGATAATCGACTTTCCATCGCAGGTGCCCCACCGCCTGCCCGACTATCCGGAGCTTGTACTCCTGTAGCATGGCTCAGATCAGAGCACTGGCGCAGCCGCTTGCTGACCAACAGCAAGGCCAAACACACTGCCGCCCACACCAGGGGGTGCAGCTCTACACCAGGGGGTTCCAGAAGCCCCACATGTTTGGGAAGTAGCTCCAACTTCTGTGGTAGGTGCCTCTGCAGGACCCTTCTGACCTCGCGCGCTCCAGCGCGCCCCCAATGGGTCTGGCAGAAGACATGCTCCCTGAGCTGGAGAGCACGCACTGTGCTGGGGGCAGCCTGGGCTGCCATCCAGCCGCATGCGCAGCCCACTCCCTTTTTTGGCGCCCGCCCATTGCCCCCAGCCCCCACCACCCGTGCTGGATGAGGCCCCACCACACCTCCTTCCAGCTGTTCTCCTAGTGCAAGGGCTTCCACACGGTTTGGATGTGGGCCGGGAGGGCCCGCACCAGATCCTTCGCTTCTGGGCGTTGCTCTGGAGCGGGGAGGTCTGCAGCTGCTAGGACCACAGCTGACTCTGCGCACTGCTGCCACGCCTTCAGCCTAGCTTCCGCTACATCCCACATTTGAATGGAGGTGACTTGCCTGACCGTGAAGCGGTTGGACGCCATGCAAAGGTTTCTCGCTTCTTCTCAGGGGAGGACCTGGCGGTCTGGTCGTGCTCCCTGAGTCTGCTGCTGGTTTGGATGCTGCTGTCCCTGTTGCTGGTGTGGTTGCCTTTGCTGCTGGCTGAGCAGGTGCTTTCCACGGGAGGGCCATGCCAGATCCGCCAGGATGTGGCTGATTGCGGCCAGGGTTGGGGTGGGCATGGCTTGACTTCCCTCCAGCTACACTGCCCAGCCCTGTAGGAGGGCTTGATTGACTTGCTGGAGGAGCTGATAGGACTGCATTGACTTGCTGGAGGAGCTGAGGAGGGTCTGGCTGGGTGGCGTGCTGCTGAGGAGTTGCTTGCGCATCCCCTTGGCCGGGTTGGGCTGGATGTTGAGGTCGGGGAGGGTAGGCAGCTGCTGAAGTGGTGGAGAGGCGTACGCCAGCTGCAGCAGCTGTTGCTGCTGCTGCTCGGGGGCGGACTTGGCCTCTTCTGGAGGCTGCGCTGCAGGCGGGGAGGTGGGGTAGCTTACAGCTGCAGTGGGGGTGGAGATGGGGTGTGGCTGCTGCTGCTCTTGCTGCAGCTGCAGCTGCAGCCTTGGCCTTAGGGCCCTTAGAGCCCCTAGGGTATGTATGTGAGCCAGTGAAGGATGCACACCTCCCTCGCACGCTTGTTCTAGTTGTAGGCTGGGATTTTCCCAAATTGGCAGCTCCTGGCACCAAGGGCCTGCCGCTGTGGTGGGGAGGATAGGTGGGGTGGGGGGGCCCAGGGCGAAGAGGGCTGCCGCCATGCGGGCTGGTGGCCCTCTCAGCGGGGTGAGCGTTTACTGCTGGCGAGAAAGGGAAGAGTGATAGGGGATGAGCTGGAGGGCTGGGAAAATGTGGCTGCGACCTTTGAGGATGGCCCTTGCTGCGTGCGCCCAAGGGGGGGTGGAGGGTGAGGGCAAGGCAGCGGGCCCAGACCGCATGCCTAGCAGTGGTGTTGCGCTCCCAAGGCTGGAGACCCATTCCTCTATCCCCTGGGGCACCATGGAGGAGGAGCGAGGGTAGCTCTCCCCCAGGCTGCTCGGCATTGTTGACTAGCGCAGACGAGGCTTAGCGCAGCTTGGTGTTCACATGTCTGGGCAAGAGGGCAAATTCTGTGTGGAACAAGAGCTTACTCACACCAAAGCGAGTTGCACCAAAGGCCTGCCCAAAGGCTGAGAGAGAGAGAGAGCCGGGCCACCTTGTCGCACTTGCCAAGGGCAGCTGTCTGCAGCTTGTCCCACCAGCTGGCCTTGTCAACCGTTGGGGGGGGCAGGAGGGGGGGTGGGGGGTGTGCTGCTGCCTGCTGCTGCCTCTGCTGCACATGAATCAGCATGAGGTCTTTCCGCTGCAGGTAGTGAGCCGCCATGAGCGGCTGGAGTTGGGTAGCTGAGTAATTGGGAGATGTTTGTGAACCCTGCCCTGACACTCACTCTGCGCACCACCTGCAGCGGAAGGCGAACGTAGCTGGGCACTACTAGTAGTGAAACACCACACGCGCAGCCATTACCAACAGCCTACTGAGTTGTCCCACCAGCATACTATGGCCTGTCACACTATTTTGTGTCTTTGCCGAATTGGTGTCTGAGACTGTGTGTTTGAGATCAGGCAAGCTGTTGTTTAGCCAATAAAGGTGATCTGGCATGGCAGGCCAACTACTGGCTACTAGCTTAGTAAGCCCATCCCAGTCCACACAAACAGACGCGCGCAGAATATGCACCAAGGTGGATGAGTATTCTGTTTGAGCCTGTGTTCAAAAGTGCTCTGGCCCACAGGAGTCTACTACAACCTTGCTCCCATCCCAGCCTTGAAGCGCTTTCAAGAATAGGCGGTAAAGCTCAGAATCTTGGGCAGCCTTCTTCTTCCCCTTGGCATTTCCCCGCTTAAACTGCCTGGGGGGGAGAGGAAGGGGCAAGGGAGGTAGGAGTGCACCCTCAAAATTGAGCCATGGCCACGTACTACGAGAGTACTACTATGAGAGTAGTACTCTCTCTGGTCTTCAATGCTCTTGAGCTCGATCAGTGCATGCTGCGGCAGCTTGGCCACGTTGATCCTGCCGTGTCGCATCACGCGCTCCATGCATCCTCAGGCTGGTTCAGGGTAGGCATTGCTGGGGCGGAGCTTGTGCAGGACTGCACTTCGTTCATTTGCTCCCTACCAATCACACTTCCACGCTGTCTTTTTTTCACCTACAAAAAATCAGCTTACTAGGTTACAACTATTTAGAAACAACCAGGTTGGCAGTCAATCCTACCCTGGAACCCTAAACCTTAAGCCCGCTGAAGGGTGACCTTGTAGACCTTGTTCATCATTATGAAGACCTTGTTAATCATGATGCTTTTACCTATGAAGATGTCATGAGTTACGCTTGGGGTGAGATTTGCACTAGAAGCAGGGGGAAGCTTGACCAGATATGCTAACCTGTTGATTCAGTGGGTGAAGAGTTTGATCCAGTTGGCGGTATAGCTATAGCTGTATGTGAGCACGCCAAAGACAAACTCGCAGTAATACTTTATTTGCCCCTAGGAACATTGCAAGATGGACACCAAGGAGGAAAATCTCCTAGCCCTTGGGGGGCAAAAGGCGTGGCAGCGCCACCCAGTCTGGTCCAGTCCCAAATCCAGTGTGAATACGTCTGACAGCAGCTGCATGCAGCGCTAACCTTGCTGTCCGCAGGCTAAATAGAGATAGAAGGTTCAGCAAAGAATTAGGAAGGTTTAAGGAAGGATAAAAGCATCAGAAACTCTACAGTTTCATAGCAGTCAACCTGTTATCTGCTTGGCCTTATTCCTCGTTATTTGCTTGGTGCACACCGTGTGACTGTCGCTGTCCACAGCCAGTCCACTATCCCTATTTTGGCCATGCCACGAGTCTTTTTCATGCGCAGCCATCTTTCTACATGCTAAGTCATGTTTAAGCCTTAGTCTCCTCTTGAAGTCAGGGAATCATCATGAAAAAAGTGGGATAGAGCAAAAATCAGGGCATTTGGATAATTGGGCCAAAAGTACGTTAAAACTAGAGAGCCCCCCTACCCTAAACCCTCAACCCTAGGGCCTAACCCTTACCCTTATCTAGGCTTTTAGTTAAGCTGCCCTTGTCCGACAGGTACTGATAGCTGTAGTACAGCTATGTAGCCCATCCTAACCAAACCCGACCCTAGGCAAGACAGTCATACACCAATTTGAAGGACATGGCAATCGCCGCTTGCTGTTCTCGCAATTTTTTTCACTGATAATAACCCTATTTCTATGGGGAGATGAAATGAAACACAACTCCAAGCCCTAGAAGCAAGTTCGCAAATACAACTGCCACATACAGCATACCTCTTGACTCCTCATAGCGTCTGCCGCCTGCCAGCGCCTATGCAATCTGTCAGTGCTTCTGCACCCCACCACCCTTCCTGTTCACCATGATCCGTACCACACACTTTGAGCAGCCCAGCACCTCGTCCTTCTTAAGCACAGTGCGAGAAGCGGTGCTGGGCTTGTCATGGGTGCCTTGGTGCCCATGGGAGCCACACTGCAAGTAGGAAATATTGTGCAAGACAATGCACTTGTCACTATGTTGGAGAGGGAATAAGTCCTCAAGAGTCCACCCAACCCGGAGCTGGGCGTTGTGATTAAGTTTTACATGAGTCCAGCCAGTGAGTTGGATTTCTGTGAGTAATTGGGTTTCCTGTAAGTCTAGCCAAACCAGCAATGTCCGCTGCTTTATACTAGGCTTGAAGGCTGCTGCCGCCCTGCACCTGAGTATTCTGTGAGCACGATCCTTCCTCGGGCTGGAGAGTGGTTTGTGTCACAGAGACTTTGTGGATGTGCTTAACCTGATCTGACGGGAGCGGACATAGGCCAGACACACAGTCTGTGAGCCTAGGAAAATTTTACTCCCATGCTCAGATGTCCACCAGTTGTTTCACTGGTGGACGTCTGAGCACAGGAGTAATTTTTTACCTCACCTGTGAGTGCCTTGATGCCATACAAGCCACTTGCACTTGTAACAGTGTACAGGCCAAATTGTTGGTCACATAGTGAAAGTTGCACAGTAAAGGCCTCTGTGTGCCCTTATAGACAACACTGTAGACGCACAGCGGGACAATCTGCGAGAGGATTTGGCATTTGCTAGGAACCAGATGGGTAGGAGCGCTACAGCAAACCCCTTTCTGAACTGTATTGGCATGCCGTGAGGGACTTAACTGCAAAAGTCAGGAGCATCAGATCAAGGATCAGAGCAATTAGGATCTACATGACCTCTCAAAGAGCCAGCAAGCGTGCTAATGTAACCTCAGTGCTGGATCAGTGGTACAAGTTATAGAGGTGCATCAACCTTTGCTACTGGAATGATCAAGTTCCCTTGATAGAAAATGGGCTGCAAGGAGCCTGGCATGACTTTGTCCTAGAATAGGCTGAGTGCACGCTTGTCTGAGGTTTGCATATGATGGTCCAGTACTTGACACCTTGAGATGTTTAGATTGCTGCATGACTTTGCTTTCAAGTCATGTGGACCTTAGTAAGGACAATGCCATGGTACTCAGCACAAAGACATGCAGAGCCAGGCAACATAATGCCATGGTGCACAGCACAGCGGCGCGTATGGAGCCTGGCAACAAAATGCGCACACAACACTTGCAGCGTACTGGCCGCTGTATCAAGTCTCTCCCCAACCCCTCCCCTTCTTTCACTTGCCCTCACAATCCTGGCTATGCCCACACATGCACACACGCATGCACGCATACCCATCTGACACGCATTCACACCTGCAGCACCCTGGCCTCCGCACGCACAAACTGTGAGTTGGCATCCACAAGCTGCCAGGGAGGACGGTGTAGAACGGAGAACAAGTCGGCTGGTGTGCTCCCAGGCTTCATGAGCACGGCATCTCGCAGCACGCTTGGGGCGTTGCCTGGAAGCCAGGCCAGAAATAAATGTTTGGGCAATCCTTGACAGAAAATGCCGTCCGGCAATGCGTGCACGTGCACAAGGGGACCTGAGGCAGGAATCTTAAAGGGATGGGGATCACTTTATCACAGGCTAGGCAAGTACCTCCCTGTTCTAGGGTAGGGGGGACACGCATCTAGGACAAAACCAGGAAGCTGAGCTGCAATAACCCTGCTGTCTACTGCCCTCAAAATGGCAGAACAAGCTGAGGCCAAAAAAAGCATGTCGGAATCTTGTACATAGCATGCGCAGACTTCTGACAGCAGTTCTACAGTATCAGCGCAAGAATGTCACCTTCAGCAGCTCGTGCCTTAGCATCTTCTCCCCCTAGAAGCACCCCGCCGCTGGCAATGGTGCGAGCAGGGAGGGCTGTGCATGTGGCGAGGTCCCCCACAGGGAAAACCACGGACGGGGGGCGCATGGCCTGCGTATGTACGCGTGCATGCATACACTCTGAACATTCCCTTTTCAAATCATGTATGCGCTAAGGTATGAAAGCATGCGCTCATGTTTCTCACGGTATGTTTCCATATGCTTGTGTGACTGTGTACAAAAGCAACCGTACCATGAACAAATACCTAATGAAACCTGCAGTGTCCACACACAATTGTAATGTGGATGCATAGTTTAAGGTGCAGGTTGAGGTTAGAGAGTATGAATAAGAATTGTTGCAACCATTGAATGATTGACTAAGAAATGACTTGGTAGTTTCCTTGCCCAGCGTGCTAATTTCCATGACCTCTTGACCAAGATAATGTCCCTTGCTGCTGATACGACAGCACACATAGCACTGCTACTAGTTACCCACTTCGCACGACCCTGGCACAAGGCCCCCTACTTCACAATCCTGACCATGTCCTGACGAGCACAAGGGCAGCAGCAGCAGCAAAAACTGCAGCAGCAACTATTTCTGTCCACCCTCGCCTCCTCACCACCACTAGCATTGCCGTTGTCATCCCTTTCTTCATTGTCATCATCATAAAAAGCAGCAGCAGCAGCAGCAGTAGCAGCAGCAGCAGCAGCAGCATGCTCACCACAGCAGTGGAGATGGCCAGCAGTGCGCCGGTGCCCCCAAAAGGCTGGAGCACCCGGCGATTTAGCTCAGCCACCTGGCGAGCTACGGATGGGTCATCACAGCTGGCGGCAACCGATGCACAGGGCGCACCATCCTGTGCACAAGGTTGAATTTTCACAGTTGAGGCCTGCTGAGCAGCGGCAGCAGCAGTAAGACCATCAGGACTGCTGAGCAGCAGGAGCTGCAGTGGGTGCAGTAGATGCGGATGGAAGACCATGATAAGGAGAGGCCAGGCTGGCTAAGCAGCAGCAGCAGCAGCAGCAGCAGCAGCAGCAGCGGCAGCAAATGAATGTGTTAGGCAAGCATGCCGGGCATGATGAATTGCCTCATGCTTGTGGGAGGGATGCAGGTGGATGCTCGTTGCCTTCATTGAGCAGGTACAGCTACATAACCTAACCAGACCTTCATTGAGCTCGGCCATCAGCTTTCCAAGTGCACAGAAAGGCAGCATGAGGGTGACTCCCAGCGGGAACCTAGAAGCAGCATGCTGCCCGGCACGCCCAGTCGACCTCCCACCATTTCCTGGCACTTCAGATTTTGCATGACCGATTCCCTGGTGCTCTAACGCATGCCTGAAGCACAGCCAACCTTTCCTTGGACCTATCCGAGCATGCCAAAAGCACAGCCAGGCACTCCTTGGACCCACCCGGGCATACATAAAGCACAACCAACCTTTCCTTGGACCCATCACCCGCATGCGTGGCTGACAGCGCGCCCCTTCCTTTTGGTGTATCCAGGCGCACCTTTTCTTGCATTCCACAGTCTCCCTGCTGCGCACTACTCTTCCTATCACTACTGCCTCACCGCTGGTGCACCACCCGCTGCTCCCTGGAGCACCACTTGCTGTTCCCCGCAGCCCCACAACACACCTCATACGACACATTCCCCTTCCTGGCCGCCGCATTTAGCCACCGCTCGCTGGCAGCGCTCATGGCCACGGCAGGCTCCCCCGGAAGCGCAGATCGGATTCGCCGGATATGGTGGGGAGCTGAGGCTGTGTCGCACTGCATGGGCGCATTTGCACGTGCATCTGTGCACTTGCGCTCGTGCACATGTACCATTGCATATGAACCTTGGTGTGCTCATCAAAACACATTTTTGTGCACGAGCGTGTGCGCTTCTGCTTGCGTGTGCCATTTGAGATTCTAGAGGGTGTGCACAAGTCCGTGCTCATGCTCACAGGTTACAGTGTGCATGCATGCATCTCCTAGTGTTACAGGTTACAGAGTGCATGCATGCATCTCCTAGTGTCACAGGTTACAGTGTGCATGCATGCATCTCCTAGTGTCACAGGTTACAGTGTGCATGCATGCATCTCCTTGTGTCACAGGTTACAGTGTGCATGCATGCATCCCCTAGTGTCACAGGTTACAGTGTGCATGCATGCATCTCCTAGTGTTGGTCCATGGACGCATTGAACATGCAAAGCACGCCATTGTGTGATTTGGGTCACGCTTAAAGCTTGAATTGAAATCCCTCTCTTGTTTGTATATGTGCAAGATGCGTGCAATGTGGGCAAAGAAGCAGACACTGAAGCACACATAGATTCACACCTTATTCAATGCCAGTAAAATTGGAAAGCGTGCTGCTAGAAAGGTAGCCACGAGCCTGAAATACATGGAGCAAAATAAATGGATAAGGATAAGATTCACGTGGGGGCAGCCGTTACAGGTCCAAACAAGCCTAAGGCAATTTATTGCTAAGCACAAGCTTGTGTCAGTCGCTTGGTTTGTTGAAGAACAATCAAAGGGAAGATAGAAATTGAACCTTAAAAAACGCAAAGCAAGCAGGGATAACTCTGTAGGCATGTATGGTGAAAGAGTTATCCACCAAGTACAAGCACCAAGCAGAGTAAATCATTCAAGGTAAATCTGAAGGCGCACCCCAGCATCAACAAGTGATTGTCTTGGCATGGTGACGAAAAGCAGTTTGTGTAACTAACTTCGGCTCACATCCCAGAGGGATTGCCTCTGTAGGGTAGTGCAACCAGCTGAACTTACATGGACAATGCCTTCAGCAGCGAGGCTGGCACGCGCGACAAAGAGGGAATCAAGGACAGTGAGGCGAGTGTATGCTGAGAGGAAAACAGAAAAGTATTTAGATTTTCAGGCCGGGGCCTCCAGGTGTAGTCTGATGTGAGGCTCTCAACAATGCTCCAAGCATTCCCTGCCCAAGGCCCATACCCACGTGTCATATACCTGAAGCCTTGACTCATGTGGGATACACACAAGTCCCACTCTCAAATGGGCTCCCTGAAATGCACGCACTTGCTTATGCACAAAAGCCAGCTGCGCCCACTGCACGCACTTGGCCTCCCGCGCATAATATCCACACCCATTCCCAAAAAACATACATATACACACACTTGACATATTTCTGTGGCCACACAGGGTTGCAACAGCCTACTGCATGCATGTTCTGCTCACATGTGTGTATCATCTCGATCCACTTCGCGTGCTTGGTCACTTCTGCACATGCCATTGCTCACCTGTGCAGGTCAGCTTCGCCCATGGCACACACGTGGTCCATTGCGCCTGATCCATTGTTAAGGAGCAGGGCATTCACGGAAAGGCCCACATGCTCCAGCACCTGGCCACACTGGGAAAAACAGGCCTTTATTAGAAAGCTTAAATAAGCAGCAGCCTCGAGGTGCTACTTTTTCTGTTTGCTGTATGTGGGAACGTGAGCTGCGGCTTTTTGCCATTGAAATAGATTTAAGTATGTGTTTGCATGGAATCCTGGGTCTTCCAGGCCAAAGAGAAAATGTACCTTGGCTCGTAGACTGATAATGTGGCGAGTTAAACATAGAGTTCGATCTCCTTTTTCAGAAATTGTGCCAGGATCATAGTGCAGACAAAGCAACTAATAGAAGTTTAAGTATTTACTGGCAAGCCAGCCTCTTCTTGCAAAGAAATTCATTTTAAGCATTCATTTTAATACTCCAACGATAAAGAGGAAGCTGATCCACACAACATGTACCAACCAAGCATCTTTGCCAACTGTCTCTCCAGTGTCAAATAGCACCCAACTTGAGAAGCTGCTTCTTACGCACCTTGCAAACAAGTGCCTGAGGTGCATGGTAGCCGCTAAACAAATCACAGAGCTTAGCAGGCCGACGTCGGACAGATGCCCACTTGGCACGTACGTTATTGTACACCCCTACATGACAGGCAATACCCAAGTTGCATGCTCAAAGGGTAAGAGCACAACAAACACCATTTTACCATTTTAGATGGACCCTGGCGCATACTCAATGAAATGTGTTGAGGTTTGTGATGTTGGGGCCATGCTTCAAAAAGACGCAAGGGGTGAAACTGATGTTGGCTGCATGTGACAGGTGGCAGGCATTGCTTTGGTTCATATGTTGCTTTAGCAACAAAATATAAAGCAAAAACAAGGAGCATCTCAATACCACTGACCTATTAAAGATTAATTATATGAAATATTAAAACAATTTCTGAAGTGCTTATTCATATTTAATTATCATTGGAGATTCTGCGGCAAGACATGGAGCAGACACATGGAGCTCTTAGAGGCACAGAGTAAGCATCCCTCCAAAAATACATCAGCCAATGATGGCCTACCAATTGCATTTAAACAAGGGACACTTACAGCGATGAATCTCCTCACGCACCCACCTACAATTGCAAGCACAGGGAGGAAGAAGTGAAGCTTAATGGCTAGCTCTCCCTTATACTGTGCAATTTTTCAAAGAAGCAAGCTGTTCATGAGCACAGTCTAGCATTGGCTTGTCAGCTTATGCGTTTATAGCTCCTGTCTCAATGAACGCAGCTTAACTTTTCACAGTCAAAGAAGCCCCAATGTTGAAGCAGACTCACCCAATATCTGCCAGAGGATCTCCACCTTCCTCAATTGCCTCTTGCTCTCCTTGTATTCCTGCAAGAGTGAAATAGAGGAAGATGTTGTTGGGCACATGCACTCAATTGCAGGCAGATTTGTATCAATGATTTTGATTCTTGGTGCCTTCATTTCCCCTCAGTTGCTCTGCTAACACATATCTTTCGTTGTATCTGAAATGGTAGATGCAGGCAAGCATCTTGAAATGCATCCAATGCACAGCACAAGCCTCAAACACAGTCTGAAACAAATTGAAGCACTGAAAAGGGCATTTGACAAGGCTCATGTCTGCAAAAATTGGCATGCTGCTGGCAAATTTGTTCTGCACATGTGCAACAACACCTCATAGAAGTAGTGCAAAAGCATAGGTGCAAAGCCTCCATTCCATATACATAAGCACAATCGTATTCCATGTAAATGTTGCATATATATGTTGCATCACAGTGCCCAAGACCTTTTTTTCTCTCACAGCCTCTTTTCCTCAATATTGTCCATTACACACCTTCTTTCCCCACGACCGCCCTTCCCTCTTTGTCTGTGCAGCCACTAGCATCCACGACATGCACCAGCACAGATGCCTCACAGAGGTCGTTCAGGAAAGCGTTGCCACGTCCACGACCCTGAAGTTTTGCACACAGAAGACCACACACGCCTTTTGCCTGTAAATCACATGAGAGAGTGGTGAGCTAATTGATAGTACCAGTGCATATTGCACGCTACGCTATTGTACAAGTGCAGAAAGGGCGTTGGTAGCATTAAAAGGGAGCACCTTAACAACAGCTCCTCAAATGCAATGGAATTAGTTGATTCAGTCTACGCAAGGAAGGCAAACAATTGCTGACACATTCTTTTGGCATTAGGTCCAGCTGGCTTGTGGTATGCTAGTCCAAGCACCCATTAGCCCCAAGTACGCACATACACGCATGTTGCGTGACACATACACACGACTAACACACCTGGTAAGCACCTGGCACAAGCCCAGCAACGTCCTTGACTGACACAGGCACCCTCCGCCATGCCACCTCTGCAGCTCTGTCACCCATGGCCCCTGATAGCCAGCGCTGCAAGGGCTCTGTGTTGTTGAGCTCGGGACTTGCACGCGCGATGTCAAACCCATGGGCAAAGCCATGCAAGGGCTTGCACCTGAGGTGTGCACGCAGCAGAAGCAGGGGCAGCCCCAGCGGCGGACCTGTAGCAGCAATTCCAGTTTGGTCAGTCCAAGGGAAGACCAGGTCGCACTCGATATCCTTTCCTCATTCTCTTGATGTCAAGCTAGGGTCATGCTTGTAGCAATACCAAATTCAAAGCTCACAAACGCTAGTCCACACATTTTTCATCTTCAAGCCTGCCAGTAGCATTTATATAGTTTTGGGGCACCCCTCCAGCCTCTGTATATTGCACACACTTGTCATAGATAACTGAGCATGTGCACCAAAAATTGCCAGCAGAAGAAGGGATAGGCCTTGCTTTCATCAGCTTCCATACATGGATACTCACACATGCATGTCTTTGAGCACCTTGTTGTCTTAGCATAACAAAAGAACATCAGAGGCATTACATGGCAAATGACAAAACAATGGACTGTGCATGCAGGTAAATTTTCTTTATAAAGAGGAAAAAGTCATGGAGGCCCTACTGCCCCCCACCCCCCAACCTTAATCCCCACTAAGCATGAGAAAGGTGGAGAGCAGATGGGACCCATACATGCACTCACTGCGCTGCAATTTCAGGCCCTAGGAAAGCCACTGGGTCAGGGACCACAGCAAAACCTCTGCCTGTCTGAGGGTCAATCGTGGTGAAGGGGAACGCAGCCACTTGTGCGCCCTCATCTTCTTCAACAGGCTGGGTAACTGCATTAAAAAAGGAGCTCTGCAAACATCAATATGCACGGTTTTTGCAGAGGGGAGAGTTAGTGAGTGAGAGAGAGAGTGTGAGAGAGAGAGAGAGAGAGAGAGAGAGAGCCAAATCAGTATTTTTGTTTGTGCAGCCTCTAGAGCACAAGCCTTGATCTAAACAAACAGCCAAAACAGAAAGGCTGTATGTACAAAGATAAAGTACAAGATTTTGTTCCTTAATAATGTGCATAAGGAATAGCATGATTCCTTGCCAAGCCTGCGGATTAGAATTCAGCTCTCCTGGCACTGACTCATGTTTGCTCTCTGGTACACACTCCTGGGTTTACCTCCCATCCTCTAGGATTTTTGCATAGAACACGATTCAAGACCCCTTGGGCTTGCACCATACAATGGGTTGCATAAGATTGGCTTGTCCTCCGGAAACAGTACCAGAGCTTCAGATCAATGGCCTGGGCCCAAAACCATTTTTCATGTTGCACCCCTATACCTCATCTGATTGCATTTAAGGGCACAGGCCTAGCAACTTTACAAGGCCTCACAAACCCGTACCGTTGGCTTATCCATAGACGGAGGTTGGAAGCCTGTCTGCCTATTTTAAGAATTCACCCATACCATGTACAAAAGCCTGCATATTCATGCACTTGACCAAAAACTGCTTCATCTCATTTAACCCCTGAAATCCTGATTCACCGGCCACTTGAACCCAGAGCAAGGGACACCAACCATCTGAGCACGAGCCTGCATCTAAAGCGCCCTGTGGCCCTCTGCACGCCAAACCTGCCTACCAAATGCATCACCACAAGGCTGGTTAGGTTTTCCTGCCGCGGACCATGTAACCCTGTATCCAATCCCTGCACACCTTGTCTTCCCTCTAAGCACAGCCCCAAACATCGCACCTTCCCTGCTGACGGCTTTCCCACAAGGCCAACAACGTAGTCCCACCGGCCATGCTGCGCAGAGTCTGCAGCCTCAGCGACCCCCATACCACCAGCAAGGGTGCGCGCGCCACTGCCTGCACAGTTTGCCATGCACATACGGGTGCAAAGTATTTTGTTTTAAACAAGGCAACTGATCAAAGCTTCCCAGAGGACGCAGCATATGAGCCTGCGCTGGTCTGTGCTGCGGTGGGCCCTGTGTTCATTGGCTGGGCCCCAAAACTTGCACAGTGCTACAGAGCCTTGAGAGGCCTCAGCAGGGCAGGGGGAAAAAGCTACGTAGGCAGTTGAGAGATCTCAGCCGGCAGGCAAGGTTATTTTGTGCACTGAGTGCAACACGCCTGTTGTGGGGCAGTGTGACAGGGCTTAGGAAGGTTCATGCATGCCCCAACGCCAAACAGCACAACGAGGAGTACCATTAAGTGTAACAAGAAAGTCACAGATGACATGGATCAGTGCTGAGGTTTTGTTTGGGTATCTACTTGTGGGCCCCTGACTACCACCAACCCCAGCGTTATAAAGGCCTTATGCAATTGTTCTGTCTTGGCCTTACTCAGTGAAGGTTCGGTCGCATCTCATCTGCCGTGCTCTTTACCATGCCAAGGGATTCTCCATCACAAGGAAAACATAGTGAGGGCCAGCAAGGGCTCATTTGTAACTGATCTGTCGTGATCCTCTGCTTCATCAGGCATACTCATTGCAAAACTGATCGAACTTTGCAATAGGCAAGTGAGCTTTGCCTAAAACTGCACCAGTAGACTGCCACTGCAGATGGGCAGCTACACCTCCTGGCCCACCAGCAGACTGCTGCTCTTAGTGTGCCAAAAGCACAGCCCAGGTCACTGTGGCACATGCATAACAACAAGAATTGTGCAGCAGCACTTTCATGTGGTGTTTGCAGAGCGCACAATGCCCAAAGGGGCCTTGCTTACTTTCTCACCCTCAGGGATGGAGGATTCAGGCAATTTGAATCATTCATGCGATCCAATTTTATCAAATCATTTGCCGTACATGGAAAAATGAATCATATAGACCCTCCCAAAATGGGCCTCACAATGTACCTGTTCTGCTCCTTCTTACAACTTAGAGCGGCCCTACATCAGACATTCGACACAGTACGAAGTGTATGATTACTAAATAGAATGTTGTTTAGGGAGAAGGGGAGGGTTAGTTGACACGAGTTTAGTGCCTCCCCCCCACTCCCCCTTTTGAAAGCTCACAGGCAAATGTACATTCGAAGTATTCAACATGCTTTAACTTTTCCAAACTAGTCATGAATTCAAAACTGACAAATCCTCCAATCGTTGCCGCATTGGATAATTGTCATGAGGAGAGCAGGCAAGTGTCTATCAGGAGAGCAGCACAAGCAACCATGGTTGCATGCCTTGCTTAACCATTCAGGCCCCCTTAGCTTAATCCATTATCTGTAATCTTGTGCTGCTAGGTTGGCTGTTCTGATTTGCTTCACACATATATCAAGTGACACAATCCCTTACCATGGGCTAATGGGTCGGCTATGACACTGTCAGGGCCATCCTTGTCAAGTTGCTTCAGGTCGTGCAGGTCTTGCGCCAGCCAATCTCGCGATGCAGAGGCGTTTGCAATGGCTTGGGCCACCAGCTACAGCAGCAAAGTACGGGGCAGGGCAGGCGTGCTTCTCTGCCTTCCATCGTCTGAATCAGCAAAGTATAGGGCAGAGCAGACGGCTATTTTGCCCTCCACCCCCTGCAGCAGCAAAGTACGGGGCAGGTCAGGCAAGCTACTTTGCCCAGCGAGCACCAATCATTCATTGGGCCCTGGCAGCGGCAGCAAGGCGCAGTGCTAAGCGCTGCTTCACCCCACAGTCACCTCTTTTTCATTGGGAGCCAAGAAGCAACAGCAAGGCCCTGCAGAATCCCCTCGTTCATTGGGATCAAGTAGCAGCAAGGCACCAGGTTTATGAGCTGCACTTCCCCACAGTCACTGCTCACTCATTTGGCCTTGGCAGCAACCGAGCAGCTGAGCCAGGTGGGCTGGTCTGCTGCCTCAGCTGTGCCGTGGATCAGCCTGACAAGAACTGCGCTGGTGCACTGCGCACATCAGCGGACACCTTTCCTTAGGATTAAGCAGTGTGCTTGGTAAGATCAAGGATGGCAGGCAAGTGTTAAACGGCAGACGCCTGCAACGCAGGCACGCAGAGGCTCTGCCAGAGGTAGAATGTGACAGGCAACGAAAGTCTTCAAATTTGTGAGGCATCAGTATGGCATCACACAGCTAGACAGAAGAGAAGAAACGAAAAGGAAGTCACGCTGCCCTTGAAACGTTAAGGACACAGCTTGAAAATCATACTCTGCACCTGTGTCAAACTGCCCACCATCTGCCCAAACAAGCGGGCCCTTGAGTATTTGCACTTAGAAGTGTCAGAGCATGGCTTTCAGCAAGCCAGGAAGCTTGGGGTGTGTGTGAGAAGGGCTCGCACTTCAAAGTAATCATCACGCATTAACAAATGAGCGAATGCCAAGGCAAAAACAAACATGCACACACGCACAGGTACAGACGCCCACCTGTGCATCTGCCTCCTCATTGTCCCACCAGGCAGGCGCCTGGTCCACAGGCTCCTCGCCAGCCAAGGCCTTGGCAGCCTGTCTAGAAGTGGAGCAGTTCCTGGCAGCGTAGCTCTGGACAAAGTTGGGCGGGAGCTTGGTGTCTAGCCATTCCTTTGCTGCTTCGACAGCCTGCAAAGCATGCGAGGAAATAGAAGCGCTTCCAGGACATCAGCTCAGACAGAGCAGGGAATACGCAAGAAAAGCAAGCAGGCCGTCCAGTGCGTACTTTAGTCCTGGGGTACCAAGTATGCGCTTCTACAGGGGCCTTCCGCCAAAATGATGAATGCAGGCGGCGGGAAGTCAGTGCTGTCGAGGCACCCTGAATTTGGGGAGTGCCCCAGGATATGGCACATGCAATTGGTCGCCTGGTCAATGCAGCCCATGCTCATTTGCCCCACGACCCTAATTCATACATGCTCTGTTCTTTCATGTCACACACACACACACTCCATTCTCAGGTGCAACATATACCTGGTACAAGCAACCCAAGTTCATGTGCTCCACGTTCTCGCGTGCAACAGCCTCCAAGTGGTCATTGAGGCAGCGGTATTGATCCGGGGCGAGGGCCGGTCCAAGCAACTGAAAGGCAGGCAGCCGACCTTGGGAGGGATACCCCTGCAGGGCAGGCATGCACTCTGTGAGTCCAGCTTGCAAATGGACTGGCCTGCAGCGGTATACATGTTGTTTGGGGTGCACTATGGCAAGAACATGCACGGAGTTTTGAGCTCACAGCGTCTAAAGGCCGACACCACTTTCCCCAGGGCTCCCTGCTGAATCCTTGCCTTAGGCATGCCTACCCTTGGCCTGGAAGCCCATCTCAAAAGGGTGAGGATCAAGCAGCATAGAAATTCAGCCCTGACAGGTCAAAGCAGGTCCATTGCATCAAAGTACAGCTGCTTTGCACTCAAAGGAATCTAATTGGTTCCAGAGAGAGTGGAGTGAGCAGGATTTTGTTAGAAGTCACACGCAAATTGTTCCATAATGTAAGCTACCAGTTGTACGCAGGTTACAAGAGCAGAAGGAAAATACATCAGCAGTCTGCATGCTCACCATTGGATGCAAGCGTCATAGATAGCTAATCCAAAAGAGCTTTCAAAAGCGATATGGTCAAGGGAAATTACCTCAGGCAAAGTGCAGTCAAGAGTAAAAAGGGAGGACGGATTTAAATTGGCTAGCACTTCACCGCTGCAATCTTCCAAATCTGCCTCCGCCAATGAAGGGTCTCTTAATTTGACTCGCACTCGGACAACAGGCGAGCTTGGAACAACAGTGCAGCAGCTTTCAAAAATGGCCTGTGTTCAAGAAGAGGAAAGCATAACGTATCACCAGGTATACTTCATTGCTGGATTTTTGATGCAATTGGTACTTTCAAGCAAGAGAGAACTCCAACATGCAAAAGAAAATGTTTGCTAGCTTTTCACCTTAGAGCGGGCACTGAAGACCTTCCCAATGATGCATTCCACTTCAGACCATGATCCACAGAAGATCAGCAAAAGAACATGCATGATGTATCAAAGTCCAGACGATCCACAGAAATCTGTGCTTCGCTTGAGATCATCGTTCACAGGAGTTCATGCCTCTGGCAGCGCAGAGACTGTTGCCAGACACAAAAAGAATGCATCTGTGCCCCACCTGCAGCGCCTCAATTTCCTCCTGCTGGTCTGCAGTGGGAACAGCGCCGCTGTCCATGCCTTCACCAGGTGCTGCCAGCTCCGGCAGCTGCAGTGGTTGCCACGATGTAAAGGAAGGGATTGCCTTGATTCAGGGGCACTCGTTTAAATGTGTGAGACGCCCAAGACCCCACACATTTGAGGGTGTGAATGGGCAATTAGCAAACAAGGCTTAGGCTACACCTATGCCAGGATTTTATGTAAGCCTACGTAGGCCCCTTTATAATACGGCCATTAAAAACTGCCAAGACCAAAGGCATGCCAGCCTAAGTATCAAATTCTTAGGCGCAAGGCCCTTCAGGCATCAGGTGCTCTTTGATGCCTAGGACATCCTTGCCTCAACTTGAACACGAAGCTCTAGGTGCCCACTCCATGAAAGCCAAAAAAGCTGAAAATTTACCATGTAAGATGAGATGCATGGACTCTACAGTGTTGAGTACTGCAACTTACGCTCTGGCTCACGCATGCCATACAAGTCAGTTCCAAAGGGTCACCCATCAATGCCCAGCCATTCACCTGCAGAGAGCCATAGCTAACTGGCTGATCAAGGGGTAGATGCTGGTGGTGGTGGTGCTGCTGCTATGGACCTACCTGCTGCACCTCGCTCTTTGCGCCTTGGCCTTGCTGCTGCTGCTCCGGCTGTGGCCCTGCCTGCTGCGCCATGTTCTGTGCGCCTGGGCATGCTTGCTGCTGAGTACTCTCGGGGTTTAAGGCGCTGCCCCCGGCACAGCCCTGGTCTTGGAGCTGGTCAGAGGCCTGGCTGGGCGCCAACTCATCCGGGGGCGGTTGGAACCAGCTCAGGAAATCCAAGAGGGTGCTGACATGGCCTGCCTTCAGGGGCACGCAGCTGCATGCGGGATGGGTGGGGTGAGCCGGCCAGCACAGTGGTGAGTGTGTGGATGTTCATGCCACAATGTCGATCCGCTGGACTAGCTTAGTGTACGCACACATAGGAGCAGGTTCATGAGCGTGCTGATGATCGATGAACAGGTAGCAAACGTCTCGAGATCTCAACCAAGGACACGCGCGATGCAATGCAGGCGCACCTGTGCCCCCTCATCAAACTTATTTGTGGAAAAGGACTCATAAGATGCAAGCACGCAAACCCCCCCCCCAACCAAAC
>LFCJ01000693.1_pt1 | contig 21843 bp, 28 predicted proteins | sample 643141 | NCBI WGS metagenome assembly LFCJ01 (sample SAMN03766243, study PRJNA286221) | soda lake metagenome | biome: soda lake; feature: Kulunda steppe; material: water; isolation source: sample B1-Br-g2 brine of Lake Bitter-1 | place: Russia: Kulunda steppe | collected 2010-07
CCTTTTGTGGCTAGGGTCTCATATGGCAACAGCCTTGTGCCGCGCCTTGTGACTCGCCTGTGTGGCACGTCTTTTGTGGCTAGGGTCTCATATGGCAACAGCCTTGTGCCATGCATACGCCAATAGTTTGGGTCCCCTTACCTGCTCATGTAGCGCGACCGCCCCCCCCATCTTCCACTCTTTCGCCCTGCTCCATCTCTGCCGATTTCTGCTGCCTCCCTCAACCACCCCCCAGCATCTATCAACCCACTGCACCAATTTCCCCCTGTCGCACTTCCCGCCGCATCCCTCTGCCTCTCCCAACCCCTGCACCCCTCCGCCTCTCCCACGACCAGTGCTTCCCACCTGAGCGCCTGTGTGCCTGTGTGCCACTTGCCACCTGAGCGCCTGTGTGCCTGAATGCCACTCGCCACCTTAGCGCCTGTGTGCCTGAGCGCCTGTGTGCCACTCACGCATTGCAGGTACAGTCTGGGGTTCAGGCTGCAGAAGGTGTACCTGCAGCCCGTGGCTGACTTCCTGGTGCAGGCGGGCACGTGCGTGGACGTGCACTGCGTGGCCCACATCCTGTTCTGGGTGCTGTGCGGGGTGGTGGGGGGTGGGCTGGTGAGTAGTTGCCGCGTCCTGCACGACGCATGGCACAGCATGACATACCGCTGTGTGGCAGCACACGTGCTGGGGGCGGCGTTGGCGGTGCTGGCGGTGCAGGCTACTCTCCTGGACCTGCTGGCGCGTGCCAGATGAGTGCGTGGCTGGCACTTCCAGCAGCATCAGGCCTCAGGATGGCACGCCACAGCCTCCTGCTCATGCGACCAGCGCAGATGCGTCCATGCCGTTCCCAAATTCCACATATGAATTTAAGGCAATCCAGCAATGCATCAGCTTTAGGGTCTACCCCTCTCCTGCCCTGGGTGTGGTGTGGCGGCTGGGTGTAATTTGGCACTTGTGCTAGGTCCCAGCTTCAAAAACGAGGGAAGGCTTGTTAAATTGATGGGGCCTTTCTGCGGTGGGGACTTAAGTTTGACCCTTAACTGTAAGCATGTACGGCCATGTTACCCTCACCTTAGTCTACTGCCATAGGAGCCACCTTGCAGTTTGTGTCGGTCTGTTTTCCAAAATATGTTTTTAAATCATAGACTGAGCTAAGCTGTTTAGTTTGGCAGGTGCAGCTGCCTCACCCCTTACATCACTACATGTTGTACATACTATTTCCAAGCTGCAATCAGCAGCCATACCGTAAAAGAGGAACACAAGGCTCTTTGTTCCTGAAAACATCCCTCCTGCCCTTTTCCATGTTGTCATCAACTCCGTTCAAGGCTTTGCTGACTCAACGTTCCAGCCCTCAGGGATCACTGCTCTCTGGTGGCACATATTTGGGATTCAAGCTCAGTGTGCCGTGCAGGATCTTAACATTTTTGTGTCTGACAGGACACACGATATGCATGGACTGAGACATTGGCCGGTTGGTTGCCTGTCAGATATTCCCCGGAATCCATCAATTTATTGATGTCTTTCAATGTTTTTACTAGTTTTTCTGGTCTTGTTCTCAATAATACCCAACCAAGTTGATTAAGATGCTTAGCACAGCCATCTGATGGCAGCCCAGGCCTCACAGCTCTGGAAGGGAGACCGCACTATCAGCTGACCAATGTGTGTACAGATTGCCTCAGTCTATGGTTCCTTACTCAAAGGTTGGCCTTGTTTTTGGAGCTGGTTTTGGCAGGCCTAACTGGCTTCAGCTTAGCTGCCCTTGCTCGGCAGGAACAGCTTTGTAACCTAACCTTGCTCACTCAATGCATAAACTGTTTTGCATCACAAGAGACTCTCGGACTGGGACAAGTAGCCAATGGTACACCATAATCTTACAGGCCTCTTGATTTAGGATACAATTTACAACAGGCAAGCAAGAGCACCATGCCTTCATGACGAGGATTCTGCTTTGGCACACAGCCAGCTCCACAAAGGGTGCGTGCACCTTGACTCAAAACTATCGAGTGATCTATGTTGATGAAACTGGCATGCACCAGCCATAAATATGTCTGGTAACCAACAAAGCCACACAGTTGGACCTTCGCTTTTTGTTGTAGAATCATTACTCGCATCAGACGCTTTTGGCAGCAGGCATGCTTGCTGCAGGCAAGACTGGCATTCCCTTTCCGGCCCGCAGGATACCCACGGCGCATGTGAAGCCATGGAGGTGTGTTGTTGCCCCAACCTGCAAAGCAAATGTGCCAGAGCAGGCTTGCCTTCAGCCAGCAACATGAAGTCAGGTGAGTCACGTCATAGCTCAAAAGACACCTGGAGAGGTTGGACAGTGGTCACTCATGTATGGTACACTAGAAAAGGGAGCATCAAAAGCGCATCACAGTTCCTAAGGTCTTGCAGCAGACAATTTAAGGCATCACTGCTAGGTATCTGCTTTGATCAGCAAGGTGCTCAAGGCCTCGACATACGGCATGTCTCACCTGTGACTCATGCACGCGTGAGCTGCATAAGACCACCTCATGGCAACTAAGTACAGCAACATGCAGGCAGGATCATCATGGCATAACCATCAGAAGGTCCTTCCTTTATTGAGTGGTCTGAGCTCCTGTCTCCCAACCCAACCCACCTTGCCAATCTCTCCATTCCCCAAAAAGCCGCTCGTTGGAACTGGCAGGAAACTGGACACGGTCTTGGCGTCATAGCTATTCTGTGGGACAGTGAGCAAGAGGGGCTTGCACTGTGTTCACACCCCATGAAATTGCGCATTGCGGTCATGACACACAACGCACTTAACTGTCTCCATGGCAAAAAGTAGTAAGTGAACGTCTAAGACGCGCCAACACATCAATTTGATCGAGCTGGGAGCTCCAACAACCACAAGCGGCATAAGTGGTATGCCCGCGCACCTTCGAGTGCAGGTTGCTGCCACGTCCTACACAGGAGAAGAGGAGAGTTGCAATGGGAGGATCGAGTGGCTTCCCTTCAAGCACGCCTTGTAGCTGCCGCTTCTTCAAGGCTGTGCCATGTGAGATGAGGTCCTGCTCTGCACTCGACTTTTCTCTCACCTGTTACACGTGTGTGATTCATCATTTGTGCGCACAGCCTTTTTTGATGACCTGGCACGTGCAAGTGGCCTGCGTGTCTGCACTTTTGCGCCCGTATGCGTTCATGCTACCAAATTAGGAAGAGGTGCAGGCAGTTGCATGTCTTTTGGTAAATAAAGGCACCACCAAAAAACCCTGCCATGGGGTCCTGAAACAAAATAATGGACCTTTTTGGGCCTGTTCTCTGGTTTCTTTGATGGTGTTTTTTTGTGCTTGAGCAAGTTGTCGATGCAGGATCTTTTGATGCATAAGCAGTGCACAGAGCTGTTGCTCATGAGCAATCTCATGTGCAACCTCAATCCACAGCGCTGCAGAGATCAAGATCCGTGTGCATCCAAGACTGCCAGAGCAAAACAGGTCGAAGGCCACAACTTTCCGCCAACATAATGATCAAAACAAATTATCAAGGCTCTGCATACACAAGCATAAGCCTTTACACACACATACACGCACCATAAAACGCAGCCTCTGGCCCGGACGGACATAATCGCCCACTGTGCACAAGTACGCAATTGAGCAAAGGTTTGTTTGATGCATTGCTGCGCGCGTGCCATGCAGCATGCATGTTGTCTTTACATGTGTGCGCGTATGCCCTTTTCACTCACACGCACACTGTGACACACACACACACACTGTGACACACACACTCCAAAGTGCACACACATCTTGAAGTTTAAACATGGCATACACACTCCAAAGTGCACACACATCTTAAAGGTTCAACATGGCATACACACTCCAAAGTGCACACACATCTTGAAGGTTCAACACGACATTCCTTCTGACACATGCTTGTGACCTTAAGAGCCTCTGCATGACCACCATGAAGGTATGCCTCAACGCCCGGCTGAGCTATTTGTTACCGGAGCCAGCACCAAGCCAGCCTCATACTTTCTGCCACGTGCAAGTCCGGATCGTTGACCATCTTGGACCCCTCACCAGCTATTTTGCCTGAGGGGTCGAGCGCAAGTGGTCTGACCAGGAAGTCATGGGCAGCCAGCCGCTCAGTGCTCCCCAGCAGCGGGTCTGGGGCTAAGCCCACGCTCAAGCTGCGGAGCAGCATGGCCCTGTGTGCACGCAGCACGCACGCTGGGTCACAGTGCGCGAAGCGGCTCGACAGCAACAGCGGGGGCAGATGAGTGGGCGTGCAGGCTCAGCTTGCAGGGACGAGGTGGCATGACAGCAACGTGCAGGTGCCACATGCAGGGGCCAAGTGGCTCTGCCAGGCACAGCTGGGGCAAGTAGATGTCGTGCTCGGGGGTTGTTGGTCTTATGATGCAAGAGCCAGGGCATCAAGGATGCAAGGGCCATGGCATCAACGGACGCTATGACACGCGGGGGTTGCTGGTCTCATGATGCGGGAGCCATGGCATCAAGCAGGCCCCACGACTCTGCAGACACCAGCGCAAAGGCCAAGGCTGTGATCGCGTATTTGCGCGTGCGTGAGTCAATTTGTGTATGTGTGCGCGTGTGTGCGCCCAAGTCATGGTGCACTTTTGAGCTGCAGTATGGTTGTGCACGCAAGTGCAAGTCCTCACGCTGGCACACTCCTGCGCCTACGTGTACGTCCTTCCATGTGCCACACGGCACGTGCACGTTGGTCCTGACACACAGCTCCATCTCTGATGTCACCGCCGCGTAAAATCTTGTCCCTCAGGGCCTCTCCAGCACACACTGCCCACCGCACCACACGTGCGCATGCCAGCCACACCTTACAGCTCCATCTCTGATGCCACTGCCGCGTGGATCTTGTCCCTCAGGGCCTCTCCAGCACACACTGCCCACCGCACCACACACGCGCATGCCAGCCTCGACCTACAGCTCCATCTCTGATGCCACCGCCGCGTGGATCTCGTCCCTCAGGGCCTCTCCAGCACACACTGCCCACTGCACCACACACGCGCATGCCAGCCTCGACTTACAGCTCCATCTCTGACGCCACCGCCCCACGGATCTCGTCCCTCAGGGCCTCTCCAGCACACACTGCCCACTGCACCACACACGCGCATGCCAGCCTCAACTTACAGCTCCATCTCTGACGCCACCGCCCCACGGATCTCGTCCCTCAAGGCCTCCAGCGGTTCCACCGCCTCCGCCGCCAGCTGCCCATCCTCGGGCCCCTCACGCCGCATCGCTAGCACGCAATTCGAGTCCTTGGCCACCTCCTCTATGTGCCAGGTGTAGGGCGACAGCGGCCGGCAGCCCTGCGGAGAAAGGGGAGGGGGCACGTGCGGCTCACCAGGGCATGGGCAGGCATGGGCATATCTGGAGCTGCGCCCTTGCAACCACGCTCATGGCTCACCAATGGGCAAGCAGGCATGGGCATGGCGGGAGCTGCGCGCTTGCAACCAGGCTCATTTCAGCGCTGATGGTACTCTGATGTCCTGGGCACGGCGCTCATCCCTCTTGCACCCGGAGCAAGCTTTTACAGGCGCGCACTGAGGATGCCACACCCTGAAGCTGCGCCTGTTTTTCTCTACCCTCTCTGTGGGTCCTTCTCCTGTGGCCCACCACTGCCATACGTTGCCCGTGGTCTCATGGACCATTGAGAATACAGAAGGTGTGAGCAAGGGTGGCTGCAGTGTTTGGCTGGGCTCGACTCCCAGGCTCTCCCCCCCATCAGCTCATGTGCCTGGGGATGAGCAATTTGAAGGCAGAGTGTCTGGATGGGCTGGGTGAGGCGCTCACAGTCCAGACTCTCTGGTTGCAGTCTCAAGAAACATGAAAGCCATCAGGGGCCATTTGCACCCAGGCCACCATGGCAACCCGCTTCCCCCTGCACCATCCTCACCCAAGCCAGGCACAGCAGCCCAGTTCCCACCTGCACCATCCGCACCTGGCCCACCATGGCTGCCTGATCTTCACCTGCACTTTCCGCACCTCAGCGATGGTCCTTCACCTTTTGGCCCACCATGGCAGCCAAAGTCCTCACGAGGGTCATCCTACTCAAGCCACCACAGCCGCCCATCCACACCTGGGCCAGCATGAGACCCCACAACCCACCCACCATGAGATCTCAGGCCATGAGTCACCATGAGATCCCATGATCCACCATGAGATCTCAGCCCATGAGTCACCATGAGATCCCATGATCCACCATGAGATCTCACCCGCACCTGGACCACCACGAGACCCCATGAGCCACCATGAGCCGCCATGAGATCCCATCCGCACCTGGGCCACCATGAGATCAATCTTCAGGGGCCCCGCGAGCGCCAGCACTGACACGCCCGTCTGGTACAGCCCCACACTTCCCCCGCCGCTGCTGCCGTCACCGCTGCTGCCGCTGCTGCCCTTGCTGTGCACACCAGACCCTTCCCCCCAGCTGCTGCTGCTGCTGCTGCTGCTGCTGCTGTCCGTGGCCTCCTCATCCTGGATGAGGCTCTCCGCTGCCTCCCACTCAGACCTTGGGCTAGGTCCTGCAGGGCCAGTGCCTCCTGCTCTGCCCAACGGCTCCTCCAGGGACCAAGCAAACAGAGCACGGTTGGGGCTCATACTGCCAGCGCTTGCCAAGCCGCCTGGAGGCCAAGGAGAAGCGCAGGCAGTGGGCCCCAGGTGTGAGACATCCTATCCTATGGAGGTCTGAGGCGTGAGGCGCATGCAGCTTCTGGCAGCGGGGTTGGCGGGATGCGCTGGCAAGAAGAAATGATGGCATTGATAAGCAGTGTTAAAAAAGGATGGTGACAATGAGTTGCGTTTGGAAAGGACAGCGGTGTGGTGCGCAGGATGCAAGAGCCGTGAGCACCTGTTTAGTAGGTACATTGTGGTGCAGTTTCTGTGGAGCAAGCTAATGCTACCTACCGTTACAACTGATTTCATTGAATACCATTGTTGGTGTTGGTGTTTGTGTTGGTGGTGGAGCATGTGCATGCACATTCAGAGAGCAGGGACAGACCAAGGATTCCTCGGCGAGGATGCACACAAGTAAAATGCTCCAGCATTTGAGCAAAACTTGAATGCATGTACACTGGTTCAGCGCGCAAGGGCATTCTTTTGGAGAAATACACCAGGCAAATAGCTGGGGGATCTCAGCACAGGCTCACCAATCTTGGGAGCGTCAGGGAATGCAAAGTCCAGTCCCGTGAGCAGCTCCTGCAACAGAGACAAATGCACAAATACACACTTTTCTTGTATTTGCGTGCATGTGTGTGTGTGCACATACGTGTGCGTGGGCATGTGTGTGCGTTTGTGCGCGTGCGATGCAAGCAATTGAAGTGCTTAGTGGACCTGCTCTGCTTAGTGCTCCTTGCCCAAAGCACCAAAAGGAAGACCTCTGCTCTGCCCGTTGCGGTTCAGGCCTCTAATGCAACACTTCTGCTCATCTCCAAGCCAGGTATTGCCCCTGGACTAATTTGCAGTGATCCAAAGCCAACGCTCTTCTACAAGCAAAGGCCAAAGAGGAAGGCTCAGCTGCACCTAAAGCAACAATCTCTGATAAGCTTTCCCTATCTTCACACCATAGGAGCACCAGTGCCCGAGCAAGGCAACACTAGCTGCTGGAGTTTCCCTTTGCCTCTACACCAGCAATTGTCATCCATAAATCACAGCGACATTGTAATCTAATTGAACAATAAGGTTGTTGGCACTACATGGTCGGACACAGTGGTTAAAATCACATGTAGCCATGTGGTGAAAACGTTGAGTCAATCAGCACACCTGGATTTTTATGAAGGACGGATCTGCAAAGAGGATGAAGCTGATGTGATGGGCTGACAGCTGCTCCCCTTGCTCCATGTTCTCTAGTTGCCCAACACCCTGCTGCTGCTGCTGCTGCTGCTGCTGCTGCTGCTGCTGACCTTGTAGATCCTCCTCCTGACTTGCTTGAGGGGAGGCTTGCTGAGCAGCCACCTGCTGTTCCTGCGCCTGCTTGATCTCCTGCCGCTGCTGCTGCTGCTGCTGCTGCTGCTGCTGCTGCTTGATCTCCTGCTGCTGCTGCAGCTGCTTCTCAAGGCCCAGCAGAGCAGCCCATTCCGATGGAGGCGCGTCTGCAGGAGACAATGAGCATGCCATCACTCCCAATACAGGTGCTTGACAAGCATGCCCATCATGCATGTCCTTTTGGCTACACTCTTGCCGCCACACACATAGCATGGGTTCACTGCCGTGCCAGCCTCTGCCCAACCATCTCATCTGTTCTTGCACCATGTCAGTCTCTGCCCACTCATCACATCTTTTCTCGCACTATGTCAGCCTCTGCCCAACCATCTCATCTGTTCTTGCACCATATCAGCCTCTGCCCATCCATCACATCTGTTCTTGCACCATATCAGCCTCTGCCCATCCATCACATCTGTTCTTGCACCATGCCAGCTGTGATGCATCCCCCACAATAAAATCCAGCACAGTCTCTGTCTCAAGCCAGAGCCTCAGGCCACAGCTTCAGGCCACAATCTGTCTCAAGCCACAGCCCCAGGCTACTGTCTCAGTCTCTGCCTCAAGCCACAGTCTCAGACCACTGCCTCAGCCTCTATCTCAGGCCACAGCTTCAGGCTGGGGCAAACCAGGCCACCCAACTCCCGCAGGCCCGGCAGCAGCAGCAGCCCCCACCAGCCCCTCCCTCCGGAGTATGCGCCCGTGGGACACTCACCCCCATCCGGCAGCGCCGCCATGCTGACGTGCGACACGCTGACGTCCACTCCGGGCAGCGTGGCCAAGGACACGCTGACGGCCGGGACCGTGTCCACCTCCTCAGGCTCCGTGCCCTTCCGCATACCGATCACGCCGTAACCCTGTGCAGGCACAACGGGCACATGGGTCTCTATAGCTACAGCCGTGCGTCGGCCACAGTGCAAGCACGCCGGTCACACTCCGTGGCCCTAGGCAGATCTCAGGGGCAGGCACACGTGACAATGTGGCCCTGCAAAGCCCTGCCAATCACTCCAAAGCCCTGCGCAAGCGTGAGGGCAGCGCCTCTTCATGGGCCCGAAAGCATGCCTGACTGGGTGAGAAGGTGTGGATTGCTCATGAGTGGGGGTGCCTGCCAGCACATGCAGCCATACATCAAATGATTTTGAACGACAGGACAGTGCCTAGGACAGTGTGTCATGCACAGCACTATGTAAAACATATGCTCCAGACTTACAGTGCAACCAACGATGTGTTTTAAAGAAGGAATCCGCATGCGTGAATAAGGTACAACCTGGAGGAGGCAAGGCACTTCATAAAATGAGTAAGTGACTTGCTATCGACAATTGCCCTGAAAGCTGCCAGCTAGCCACAGTCTCTAGAGCGCAAAGGATTGTAGAGACAAGTTCCATTGAGACAGCACGGACCTGCTCGTATTGCTCCGCATAAGCTGATGATATAAAAATGATTGCCAGGTCAGGTGCTGCTGAGGAAGAAGAGAATGCCCCCAGTGCCTGAGTGCACGCCTGCGATTTAAAGACCGTACATACTCAGGACTGCTTGCATCAAGGGTCCTTTGCTTGTGGATTTGGGCAAAACAAGCCAGCCTACCTCATCCAGAGCTTGGTCGAGGTTCAAGTGCCTCGACAAGCCGGATCCCCAAAATGTGTAAGTGTGGAGCTCCGATCCAGGACCTGCAATTTGATTGCAGGATACATATGTAGGGAGAGCACAATGATCCTTTTGTGACCCATTGTCCGATCGCCACTTGGGACCTGATCTTCTCTTGATGTCTGCTCTCTACCTGGAGTGGTAGAAGCAGCATGCCCAGCAGTTCTTGTGGCTTGCTCATGGACTCCAGGGCATGGTCTTTGAAGCCCAGCTGGCAGCAAATATGGAGAACCTCCCAGGAATTTGCTCTGGGGTCTGAACTTCCTTGTGCTTGCTTGTTTCTGTGGAACACAAAGTTTCCTGCCTGCCTGACTCTTGGTGTTCCATACACTCTTTTCAAAGATTGAGCTCCTAAGAACCATTTGCAGTAGCTATAATACCATGCTAAAAGTTGTAATCAATATTTCCTGTGGCAAACATTGATTGTAGCAAACATTGAATCCAGAATGATTGCCACAGATCCAATGTGACGCAATTTAATTAAATAGTGATTCAAACCTTGTCGAAGCTGACGTAAGCACACGGTTCGTAGTTTGTTTCATGCTGGTGCCCATCTTTTGGGGTTGCCAGCGTGGCCTAGCAACATGCCAGTGCAGAGCATTCAGCACTGCTACAGCATTGCAGCACCAGCTGCTCCAGCAGGCATCGCAGGGCAGTAGCGAACATGCAGTGCAGGTGCTGCACCCACTGGATGTACCCGCCCGGTTAAGTAACGAAGGCCCCGCCACACTGCACGATCGCCACCCTGAAGGAGTTCCACATTCTCTGGATGCGCAGCTGCTTGTTTCTAGCAGGGCGGCAGTAGCGGCAGCAACGGCAGCAACTGGAGCAGCAACACAGCACGCACAACACAGCGCGCCTCGCACGCAGCAGCATGAATTACAAGATGCCATAAAGCCTGGTTCCGTTCAGCACTCAAGCCCAGCAGGCTTGAGCACAGTATCAGAGCAGCAGGCGAAGGCAGTGGGCGGCTTTCGGACGGGTGTGACAACCTTGCCTGCTGGAACAGGGTGCGAGAGCCCTTTGCGTCTACCTTTGAACTTGCCTCAAGAGATCATGCTCAATCAATCACAACTATTCAGGCCTGTAATATCCTGGTATTTTGAAAGGGGGCTCACCTGCAATTCACTGGCAAGTTGGCTGCCTTTGCATTCCATTGCAGTTTTAAAAAAACATTCTACAAACGGACCTTACCAAGCCCTCCAGCGACAGCATTTGCGTCAGAGGAAGGTGAGTTGTATATCTCTAACTGCTTGCAGCTTCCTCCCTTGGCATCTGACAGCCTGCTCCTTTGAGTGGCCTGGAGTTAGCCACTAAATTCTCTGTTAGTGCCCGGCCACCGTCATCCCTTTGCAGTTCTCCTTCAGCAAAAGGTTAAGCGCATCCCTTTCATTGTTGAGTGCGCAAAGTGAGGACATTTCTGATGTCTGACTTTAAAATCCTTGGGAATCTTTTGCAGGGCGCAAGCTGTTTGCCGAGGCGCTGGCTGCTGGTCATACGAACGGCTTCTTCAAGCTTATGGAGCAATTCAGGTAAAGGGCGGCGCACTTTGCACCTGCCCATGTCAAGCCTGTGAAATGGAGCTCGAAGATTCAGGACTGTGAAGATGTCTGCGCGACTGAAGCAGTCAAACTTGGAGGTGTTGGGAGGACATGCCCAGGATATACCCAAGCAACCCTTGTACCCCAGCGGGTGAGGGCTCAAGTCTGACATGTGCAGAGGTATTCATGAACTCATCGCCAGACCTCCCTCACAAAAAGATTGCCATAGTCAGGGTGTCTGCTTGGTGCAAGTCTGGCGGCTCATCACTGCGCGATCTGCCAAGTCCCGCGTCACCAGTCCCATAGCTCGCTTGCTGGCGCCCCCCACACACATGCATATATGTATTCATATGCACATGTATACACGTGTATTATTTATCATATATACGTACGTATATTTATGCACGTATACATCATGTGTACATACATACACACACTTAACGCACACAAGCTCACACCTACCTGTCCCATCCCTCGCTTGCAGACGCCCCATTAAAACACTTAAGTTCAACTTGAGCGCACACTCGCGCACTCACGCACAAACCTGCCAGTCCCATCGCTTGCTTGCTGGCGCCCCCACAGGCACTCGCACGCTCTCAAGTACGAACCTGCCAGTCCCATCCCTCTCTTTCTGGCGCCCCACACACACACGCTCGCACGCGCACACACACGCACGCTCACACGCACACACAGCTCCTGCTTTCTTCACTTGTGGTGTGCCATCAACCTGTGAGGTGTTCATTCCCATGACTTCCTCCCAAAACGCAGCACACAAGACGAGCCCGCGTTCTGTGGCTTGGCAAGCCTGGCGATGGTGCTCAATGCGCTTGCCATCGACCCGCGCCGCACATGGAAGGGCAGCTGGCGCTGGTTCCACGAGCAGGTGCGCCATATGGCATGTGAGCCGCCATGTGGCATGTGAGCCGCCGTGTGGTGTGTGAGCCGCCTTGTGAGCCGCCATGTGGCATGTGAGCCGCCGTGTGGCGTGTGAGCCGCCGTGTGAGCTACCGTGTCGCAGCTGCTGGATTTGGTCTTGGTGCACGTACCAGCATGTGTCTAGCAGAGTCTCTGTGGTCGAAGAAGGCCTGTCATGGCTGCACGGCCCTGTCATGGCTGCACGGCCCTGTCATGGCTGCATGGGGCATGCAATGTGGCACTCCTGGCTCCAGGCTCTTGGAGCTCCTTGGCATCATCACTGGGTTCAGCACTTGCTGTTCGACCTCCTTGACAAAGGCTTGCGCACCTTTTGTCCTCAACCCTTCCAAAACAGGCGTCCTCAAGTGCTTGTCTCATGCTTGTGCCTCGGCAGCGCTGCAATGATCATTGATTGGTGCCAGGTGCTGCATACGCTTGTGCATTCTCAAGGCCATTTGTTTTTCAGACAGACACGTGAACAGGGAATGCAGCATTGAGCCCTGCCAACATAGCAATGCCAATTGATGAGCGGGACCTGCCTGAGTTTCTACCATGTACCAGCAATGTTGCGGCGCGTGTGATGAGCAGCGCTGGCTGCTGGGATGCATCTGCACACCCCCTGTACGGCATGCATGCATGCAAGATAGCTTTATTGAGTTTCCGATGCTTAGATGCGCGCTTGTGCCCTTTGTCTGGATGCTCAGATGCGCGCTTGTGCCCTTTGTCTGGATGCTCAGATGCGCGCTTGTGCCCTTTGTCTGGATGCTCAAATGCACGCTTGTGCCCTTTGTCTGGATGCTTGCCCTGCAGATGCTGGACTGCTGCCGTCCCCTGGAGGATGTGAGGAAAGCAGGCATCACGCTCACACACGCAGCTTGCCTGTCGCGTTGCAACGGCGCACGCGTGGACCTGCACAGATACGGCACCTTCACACTCGAAGACTTGAGGCGGCAGGTGGGCAGGCTGCCAGGAGGCAAATGCTAGCTGGGCGCGCAGGCTGCTGGGCTGCCAGACTTGCAGCTGGGGCTTCATGGGCTCCATGGGGTGGCAGCCCACATGCTTGACTGATGCTTGACTGATGCTTGACTGATACTTGGCTGATACTTGACTGATGCTTGACTGATCCGAGCCAGCCAGTTATGCTGGTGGACTATGAGTGTTGCGCTGGGGGCCTCGGTAATTTTTCGGCTGCTCTTATGGGCGCTGGCTTTCAAACTATCCTGCTTGACACCTGGATGCTTGCTCGCCCTTGCAGGTGATAGAGGTGTGCAGCACCGGTGAAGATCACTTGGTGGTGAGTGGACAGAGGCTTGCACGGGGTTTGGCCTGTGCTCCCTGAACAAGCAGTGTGCCTCCTGCTGCCCTGGTTTGCTGGGAGCTGGCAGCAGCCAATCACTTCACCACCACTGCCTTGCTGCTCCTCCTAAGTCCCTATGCCCCAGAGGCTGGACAGATGAATAGAAGGCGTGCCAGTCTGGTAGACAAAGGCACTCCAGGCCCTTTGGGATGCCACTCACATTGTGTGTGGGACGCTGCTGTGGCTGTGTGTAGGATGCTGCTATGGTTGTGTGGGGGACGCTGCTGTGGCTGTGTGGGAGATGCTGCTGTGGCTGTGTGTGGGATGGGAAGCTGCTGTGGCTGTGTGGGGGACGCTGCTGTGGCTGTGTGGGGAAGGTCTGAGGCAGTGTGGGCCTCTCAATGCTGGCTGCCGCATTGGTTGAGTCCAGGAGGTCCCAACGCTGCCGCTCATGTGTGCAAAGGCGCTCATGCATGCTTAGGCGGTCATGTGTGTGCATGCGCGCGTGTGTGAGTAGGCCGAGGCCCACTGTGTGAAGCTGTCTCATTATCCATGTGCTAGACCCATGGAGCTCATGGCCATCTTAAGTCGCCTTGAAGGCACGCCTAAACAGCACCCCACTGTGCGTCACAGGTGAGCTACAGCAGGCGCACGTTTGGACAGACGGGAGATGGGGTAAGTCAAGCTTTACAAACTGGCACAAGGCAGTGGGTGTACCTTTGACTTAAGCTGCACGCGCCTGGCTCATACTCATGTTCCCTGTCTTGGCCTCCATGGACTCGAACACCTCTGCCGGCATGTGCACGCAGGCAAATGGGTTGCTTGGTATGAATGTTGCTTGGTATGGCGAATGGGTTGCTTGGTATGGCAAATGGGTCGCTTGGTACGGCAAATTGGGTTGCTTGGTACGGCAAATGGGTTGCTTGGTATGGCAAATGGGTTGCTTGGTATGAATGTTGCTTGGTATGGCGAATGGGTTGCTTGGTATGAATGTTGCGTCAGCTGGGGCTGTGCCGCGGCGTTCTCATCTGCGTATTGCGCTGATGCGCCCGCGCCTTTGCCCTTGTATGCGCACATTTTGAGTTGTTGTTCTGCCCTCGCAAGCGTGTGAAGTCTGCTTTTGGGTGTGCTCAAGACTCTTAAAGGACCATTCCATTGCAAGCCTGCAATCCGCTTCACCCCTGTTTGTTCCTTATAAAGGATGCCCTGTGCTTGCTCAAACCCTTAAACACATATCTTTACCTTTTACTGTGTTGCTGCGTGCCCATGCCTGGTCCCGCGTATCCAGCATTTCAGCCCTATTGGAGGCTTCCACCAAGGCAAGGACCTGGTGCTCATACTTGATGTGGCGCGCTTCAAGGTGTGTGGGTGGCCCTGCAAGCAGTTCTTGGCTATGAGTGTGTGCACCCATGGAGTTAGCTGAACAACAAAGGTCGCCCCCTTCTCCCGAACGCCGCAGCCCGTGGTCAGCCACATGCCCTATAGAGAACGCAGCCCGTGGTCAGCCACGTGCCCTTGAGAGAAGGCAGCCCGTGGTCAGCCACATGCCCCCCCTTTGAGAACGCAGTTCAAGCAAGTTCCTCCTTAGCGCCCATCTGTGATGCCCACACACTCCACGACCTGCGCACATCTAAAGCGACTGAAGGCCTCGCTCGCCCACACTTGCCAGCCGGACCCAGCATCCATGTCCCTGCTCCTGCACACCATCTCAGCCCCACCTCTGTTTCATCTCCCTGTGCCCGCAGTACCCGCCCCACTGGGTGCCGCTGTCCATGCTCTACGAGGCCATGCAGTATGTGGACCCCGTGACTTCACAGCCCCGCGGCTTCCTGCGCATGAGTGCGCATCCGCTGCAGGTGTGTGTCCAGTTTATCGCATGCGTGAGTGTGTGTCTGCTGCTGCTTCATGTGTGGCACTAGGTGTACATGGATGCGCACAATCTGCTAGGTTGTGTGTGGCTCCCTGCACATGAGTGCGCATTTGGCGCGTTTTTTTTTGCACACCATGCATGAGTGCGCACATGCTGCGGGCTTGTGTCCTGTAATCACTGCAGATGTCGCTGCATTCATGCGTGCAGCCGTAGTGCAGGAAGCACTGCAGCAGGCACGCTTGCGGATTCTCTGCCTGCTGAGCCGCAGCACAAGACGTGCAGCACTCCAGAAGTAGTTCCCACGCCCACTTGTGTCTTCCGTGCTTTTGTATGTGGTTCCAGCAGGCAGGCATGGATGCACACCAAGCTTCTGCCTCTTTTGCTTTGTGCACACCTTGGCTTGCCAGGGGCTAGTCTAGACCCAGAATTTTTGCAGCTTGTTAGGCAAGTGGTGCTGGCCGGTCCACATCCCAGACGGATTGAGAAGCTCATCGCATACCCCTGTTGCCCTGGTCACTGTTCTATACTCTTCATTCATGCTGTTGGGTGACTTGTGTCCTGTGTGAGGGGGGTGGGTGGGATAGGTTCGGCGACGAGGGGGCGCCCACAGCTGCTCTGCCTTTCCAAGTTTTCTGTAAGGGGCACGGCGTCTCTTTTTAGTGTGCTTGCACAGCCAACTGTGGAAACTGTTCCAAACTCTGCAGAGGCACTTCCAGCAACCACGTGCCCGCTTGTCTCTGGGTATCTGCTTGTGCCGTTCAGCCCTTGTATGCAGCACCATTGCATGCAGGTTATGCCGGCTCTCAGTGTGCACAGGGCTTACCGCAAGGCTTTTGTGCATGTGCAGGGCAGCGTGCTGCTCACATTGGATGTGATCAGCTCCTTGCCTGCACACTCACCGACTCTTGAGTATGTGCGGTGCGCCCCTTGCTTATGCTTGTGCAGGGCAGCGTGCTGCTCACGTTGGATGTGAGGAGTGCTGGGGCATGGAGGGCAGCGCATGCTTTTGCCCGTGCTGGCGCAAAGGCTGTCCTGCAGGTGTGTGTGGCCTCGTTCACAATGTGCCCTGAGGGCCCTGTAGATACCTGTTCAACGAAAGCATGCGTGTAATTTCTTTTCATTTCTTATGTGTGCATGGGGGCAAAATGTGTTCTCCCCGGGCAGGGTGTGTGTGCATGAGCACGCGTTTTTGCAGGTAAGCACATGTGCTCCGTGGTCCCTTGCAACAGGCAAGGGGCTATACAGAAGAGTCCCTCAAACCTTCCAGTACAGCTTTTCCAGGTGCCAAAAAAGAGCTCCGTGAAGCTTTGGCATTAGGTTTGGGTTCAAAGGCTGAGAGCCGCGATCCTGCCCCAGTGCATGGATGTCTTTGTTCAAAATAACAAACAAGTAGGCTGTTGGGTCCCGGCTGCTGCGCACCTTTGGCACCGGCTCCCCAGCTGATCCCCAGCTGAGCCACCTGCCTATCTAACCTCGTCCCTGCATCCTCTGACATCACAGGCCATGCATGCTCGCCTGCTTGCATTGCATGTAATGCCTTTGCTTACCTGCACATAGGGCTTATCTGCATGCAGCGCTGCTTGGCTGTATTTGCAGTGCCGCTTGGCGCATCCCTCTGCTGGCTCTGCTCCCTCTGCTCCCTCTGCTGGATCTGCTGCCTCTGCTTGGTTGTGTTGGCAGTGCTGCTTGAAGCCTCCCTCTACTGGCTCAGCTCCAGGCTCTCCGTCTTTACCTCTGCAGAGCCATGTGGAATCATGTATTCGACGCGGCAGCAGTGGCGACGGCAGCAGCAGCTTGGTCGAGTCTGCGGTTGCCACGCTGGTCCAGCAGCTGCCTTTGGACAGCACGAATGCATTCCTGGTGGTGCGCCAGCAGCAGCACTCGCCGCAGCCGCACCAGCACGTGTGCAGCAGCGACAGCACGCAAGAGCATACGCGCGCTGGCCATGCCAAGAGCAGCAGCACCAGTAGCAGCGGCACCACGCAAGAGCATACGCGCGCTGGCCATGCCAAGAGCAGCAGCACCAGTAGCAGCGGCACCACCACCAACAACTCCTCCAGCACTGGCGCCAGCAATTACAATGGCAACGACGGCAGGGGCCCTGCTGCTGCCAGCAGCAGTGCATCAGCAGGAGGCCCCAGCTGTGAGGACAGGGCTGCCGCTGGCAGCGGCTTGTCTGCGGCTGCTGGCAGCAGCATGTCCAGCCTGGGACCTTGTACTGCAGACTCGTGGGAGGATGGTGGCCTTGCAAGCAGCAGCGAGCGGTCCACAGTCGGGCACAGCAGCTCGCTGGCCGCCATCGTTGACGACAGCGACCGCTGCGTGCCCCACCAAGCCAGGGCGCAGCTGCTGGCAGAGCTGCACGCCACGCCCTTGTTCCAGGTAGCGCACCGTGAGAGGGCGCCTGCGTGATAGATGTGTGCCCCATGTATGCGTGCGCGCAAACAGGCGTGCGTGCGTGAGCGTGTTTGCATTGGTGTGTGTGTCCATTTTTGTGTGTGTCAACATTTGTATGTGCGCGCGCGTGCACCTTCGCATGCGCACGCGAGTATGTTCTTGTCTCCTTGTCCTATGCTTTTTGGCAGGGCCATGCTGCCTGGGTTACTTGCTCCATGGGCGTTTGTGCTTGAAGCATTGCTCCACGTATGCTGCCTGCACTCAGCTGTGGCTGCTATGGCGCGGTGTTGGTCCGTGCTGTACACATCGACTGCACTTAGCTGTGGCCGCTTTGGCGTGGTATTAGTCCGTGCTGTACAGATCGACCGCACTCAGCTGTGGCCGCTTAGGCGTGGTGTTGGTCCTTGCTGTCCACTTTAACACCAGTTGCCATGCACCCGGGCTGTGCTCTGGTGAATGCAGATGGTCTTGGAGCACATGCAGCGCATGGGCTTGGGACGAGCTAGCCCGCTGTGGCCAGCTTCAGGTATGTCTGAGCCCGGTAGCGGGCCAAGCGCAAGCGGCGGCTGCTGCGGCTCGGCGCATGCGCATGCTCCTCACCAGCAGAGCAGCGCGTGCGGACCGCACGCCACGCCGGCGCCGGAGGGCGCATCCCCTGGGCCCCAGGCTGCCTGTGCCAGCCCGGGGTACTTGGCCGAGAAGGCTACCATCCTGCTGCTGCTGCAGACGCCTGCACAGTGGGGCGTGGCGTGGCCGCACCCGGAGGCGGCAGAGCAGTGGCAGAGCCTGATGGATGTGTCGGCCTTCAGCATCCTAGATGCAGAGGTGCGGCTGCGGGGCATCAGAGGATGGGGTAGGGGGCGCACGTGACTCACTTGGGGGCTCTTTTGGTGGATTTGATGTTAAAAAAGCTGGATTTATGTCAAAGCTGCGTGCATGCTTTGCTTGAGGACTTGAAATCAGTCTAGTAGGTTGGCGAAGAGGGGACAGCTTTTTCAGCCCGCAAAAGCAAAGAAAGGGCAACAGGTTGATGAGCAAGGGAACGTAACACAACCATCAGGTGCAGTGCATCCTCATGCAGACGTACTTCACTGTGGTTTGTCAATACAAGTTTAGCAAGGCCCCCCCTGGCCGCCGTTACAGCCTGCTCACCCTTGTGCACAGCCCCAGCAGTCCTCACTGCACGCAACCTGTAAAGTGTGCCACTGCTTGTGCTGCATGGTCTGGTTGTTCCTCTGCTTGCTTGTTCTGCACGTCGGGATTGCCTCTCAACTTTGGCGCTGTCCTTGAGGGACCAAGCTTCCTCTCTTATTGCCTCACCTTTGCAGCTCACCTTCTTGCGGGAGCAGTGGCGGCACATTGCTGACCTTGATGGGATGTATGGAGCCTCGTACCTGGCAGAGGGGGCTCATCAAGGGAAAGCTTGAGCCTCGGATCCTTTGGCCGGAGGGCCACCTACCAGGGCATGCATTCCTGGTACAGCAGGATGAGCTTGTACATCTATGATCAAAAGCTTGTACAAGCATGCAGGTCTGCATTTGAATGTTGAACAGTGCATGTGCATGCTTGCTTGCATGCCCATGTGCGGCATGAACCGTGGAGCAGCTGCTCTTTAACACTAACCTGTTAAGTCAGAGCTAGGTATGGCTTTGAAATAGCTCCAGGGCCGTACATGCAGCTAATTTATAAGCTTTGGAATGGTTTGTTTTCCTCACTGGGCTCCCTGTCATTATCTGCATTACAGCTCTTTTTTCTTCAGCTCGTTAGAATGGTAAGCAATGTTCAAAACAAGTCAGAGATATCTCAAGCTCCACAATTCTGAGCATCGAACACAGGTGAGGTTTGCCAGACAAGGGTGGATCAATCAAAGCCCATCAGGCTCTGGACCTGAATCTAAAGGCACCAATAATTACAAGGACAGGTATTGTTTGAGAAATAAGAATGATGCACCAAAAATGCTCTAGAAGCAAGTCATGAAGACTTCCAAGTGTGAAGTGACAAGTTAGGGGGGTGAACTGCCGGCAAGTGTGGAGCATAATGTAACATTTTTGATACCTTCACGCAAGCGAGCGGAACCTGGCGAGTGGCCTTTGTGGCTGCTTGTCAGGGGAATTTAAAGTAATTTTCCAGTAATTTTCATACTTTACACCCTTCAGGCTGAGATGTGCATCTTGTAGGAGTATATTCTTGTAAAGACAAAACAAGAGCAATATCTAGCAAGAGCAACTGAACAGCGTTTTAGATTGAAGCATGCGTTTTAGATTGAAGCACAGCGATGCCACAAAGTGAGCCTACACATTGATTACATGAAGTCATAATGGGTTAAACCCATTATAAAGTTTAAGGTTCAAAGTTTTCATTGCTGTATCTGCCAAACAAGGGCAGCTTAGCTGGTTGTGAGCCTCCAGTGAGGAAAAGAATAGAAAATGTCACGCCAGATTTATGCAGTGCCAGATTCATGCTGCATTGTGAGCCGGAGGTCGTGACAAAAAGTACGAGAAAAATTACGCAAGCAGCAAAAAGCTCCTCACGTCAATTAAGAAAAAGGGGCCACTTGGGAAGAAAAGCCCCTTCACCAGAAAAGAAGAAAGCAGTCAGTGAGGATCAGGAGGGTTGCGGGCAGACAAGCCAGCAGACCTCTCCTGATTGGTTTGAAGGTGAGGAGAATGCTCAAGAGAACGTCTAGTCTGAACAAGCTTATCAGCATAGTGCACAGAATGAGCATGAAGCTTAAGAGCAAGTTTCTTGACTCTTTGTGAATCAAGGCCGAGACTCTTCAGAGGAACCAAAGCCTCCAGTGAGGTTATAAAATTTAGACCTTCAGCCAGATGGGCTGACTGCTGGGCTTGCTGGGCACAGCCAGCTAGACAAACAATATCCACAGTCTCAGAAAGGAAAAGAAGTGATTTGTACGTCTGGTTCAAGAGAAACAATTTGTCAAAGTGAAAATATCCCTATTCATTGTTTAAAGTGATGGGAACCATCTGTAAATCTCACACTGAGCTACCCCTTAGAAAGCTTGGCCTAGACTGCATGAGGTCAAATGCTTCCACTACTTATATTACTTACTGTAGGTCTTGTAGACCTAAACACCTATTTAATTCAATACTACAAAACTCATGAATACAGTTACTGTAGTAGAAGGTTAACAAATAGCACAGAAAGCGCACATGATTCTTTTCGAATCCCTCCTGCCACTATAAATGACCCTCCTCCTACTTTGATTAGCTAGATGGTGGGGATTTGCCTGGTGTGCACCAGATATACAAAACAAATTGATCTCAAGGCCTTGGTCTGGAGCAGAGGACTGCCAGCCACCCTCCAGATCCCCACTAGTCATCTTTTCCATAAGTGAAGGAACTTCCAGCCAATGTGTCTCCTTTTCCTTAATTCATGCAGGAAGCGTCTCGCTGCCTGGCTTGTTTTTCTCTTTTCCTCTAAAAGTAAACCTCCCTTAATTCACGCAAACAGAGGGGTATCCCTGTTGGCAAAGTCTCTTCTTTAGCAATATATAACGTGTTTAGCATCAGAAAGAGTAAACACATACAGCCCTGACAACGAAGTGCACATTGGGTTGAAAATGTACCTTTGCAGAAACTCGCGCCAGAAAGATTAACTAGTTTGCCTGCAATTCCAAGGAATCCGAGTGATCCAAGTAAACGGCACAGTAATCGGTGTCAAGTTTCAGGCCAATCCAGGGAGGTGACCTCGGACACTAACTTCGCCTAAGTCCATGACTACCAGGGAGATCAGGGGTGCCCCACCATTTTGGAATATCATCGCACTAAGTAGAAAAATTATGAATGCAACAAAAAGGATTTAAACTTAATGCTGCAGAAACCAGAAAGAACCCCACAGTAACTTTCAAATTTTGATCATCGCCCTAATTTTAATAAGCTATCAAGGTGGCGAGGCACAAACGAGATTGCAATGATGGGTTTGAAATGGAGTCTTGCATTTTCCTTGCTGTAGTGCTGAATTTTTTGTAGCATGAGCTGAGATTGGAGGTAGGTGTGACAACGTATCATCAGATGTTTCAAATGTCGAGCAATGTACCACAATGGCGCTGATGCTCTCGCTTGAGTACATGCATGGATCACACCCGTGTGTGCACATACACTCTCGCTCACTAATTCAATCTCATGCACAACATGCATCCGTACACACATAGAGTGCACATTCAAACACGCACAGGCACACACTTGTGGCGCGTGCGCGCGC